>Ga0209211_10001011_pt1 | contig 55322 bp, 49 predicted proteins | sample RifGroA2_FD_183992 | JGI IMG/M metagenome (GOLD analysis project Ga0209211, IMG submission 183992) | Groundwater microbial communities from Rifle, Colorado, USA - Groundwater A2 (SPAdes) (version 2) | ecosystem: Environmental > Aquatic > Deep subsurface > Groundwater | place: Rifle, Colorado... | reverse complement strand
GGGACTGTGTACTATAGCGGGAGTTGCTGCCCCCCGGCGTGTCCGTTGGGAAGCTGCGGGACGCAGAACAATGCCACGACCTGCGGGATAGACAAAGATTGCGGAACCTGCTGCGGCAACGGGGCGCGCAATGGCACGGAAGAATGTGATGGCGCTTACACCTTTTTGCCGGGGAACAGCTGGCAGTGTCATGACTATAGCAGCAGCTACATCAGCGGGACGATGACCTGTACCAGCAACTGCGTTCTTGATTTGGCCAACTGTTACGCGTGTAGTTCCTGGTCGGGGTGGTCGGATCCTGCCGGCTTCAGTGATGGCACCGGCGGCACCTGTTCGAAATCCTGCGGCACCGGCACCCAGGAACGTACACGAAGCTGTTTCAATGGCCTCGGCCAGCCGTCGACCGAGTCAGAGACGCGAGATTGTAATACGCAGGCGTGCTGCGTGCCGAAGACATGTGCGGAGCTTGGTTGTGGATATTCGGGAGATGATGGTTGCGGGACTACAATTAGCTGCAAGAAGACGTGTGCGGACGTGGGTTGCCCTTATCGAGATCCTGGTAATGATCCATGTACTGCGGGGTTATACTGTGGGGGGTGTTGGGTGCCTCCAACTAATGTAGTAGGGTGTGGTTCTCATCGCCTATCGAGTCATTGTAATACTGTCTGTGGTATATATATATTAAATAATGGATCCGATGCGAATGGTAAAATGTGCAGGTCTTCAGGAACGGTAGGGAGTGGTGGTGGGACAACAATGGTTCGTCAAAATGTTAGGTGTGATGCTAGCAACATAAGGGGGGGGTGGATGTGTTATAACGCTAGTGACCCACAAGACGCTGGTTCCGAGGATGATATTACTGCTTGTTATTGCGTTTGTAATAATGGGTACGATTATGGCGGAAATGGTTGTACTAATGTGGACGGGACGCCATATACTGGATTGTAAGTTAAACAGTAAATAGGTGACAGTCACCTATTGGACAGAATCCCCAGACACATACCGTAACCTGAATTAACGAATCCCCAGACAGGGCGAATCCCCAAATTTGAAATCCCCAGACACATACCGTAACCTGAATTAAGTGCGGCAGGAGTGTCCGAGTTCCGGGGACACACGAGGGCTTTGGAGACGTTGTCCATAAGTTTTGCCATCAAACAATTTACGAACAAATTCGGCAAGCCCAGCCACTTCGGGATCGTCCGGCGGGAACGAAAATAACTTCCATTCTTTTTTTGGAAATTATGGTATACTTGTTGACGGCTTATGAGTCCGACAGTTTCAGAAAATCATCGAGGATCATAAAGATGAAATTGAAAAATCATGGAAAAAGCACTTAAGGTGCTGAAGTCATCCAGATTTCCACCCGCGGCATACGGCTTTTGGTTAATGACACGGAGTATTTCCTGCCTTATGAAGATTTTCCCTGGTTTCAGAAAGCTACTGTCGAGCAGATCCATCACGTTCAATTGCTTTACGGATTCCATCTGCGCTGGCCTGATCTGGATGTAGATTTGGCGCTGGATTCCTTCGGTCATCTTGCGCAATATCCCCTCGTTTACCGATAAAAGGTGCCAGGTTGAAATAAGCAATGAACCTAGGCCGTCCGGCGGCATTCTGTTCAAGGATATATTGAATAGTCGATTCAAAATTTTCTGTTGACAAGATTCGGTTTTTTGCTAAAATTCACGTTAGCATTCTGGCTAATAGAGTGCTAAATTTGCCCCAAACCCACAAACCCAGGTATCCGCTTAATAACGTTAAGGTTAAAATTTTTGATGACACCCCGCAAAGCTGATTTGCAAGACAGGAAAGAGCGGATATTGGCCATCACGGTGGACCAGTACATTAAAACCGTTTCGCCGGTGAGCTCTTCCTGCATTGTCCAGAAGTATGGGCTGGATTTCAGTTCGGCAACGATCCGTAACGTCCTCGCGGAGTTGGAGGAGGAAGGATATCTGACCCACCCGCATACCTCGGCCGGTCGCGTTCCTACCCAGAGAGGGTACCGGTATTACGTGGACCATCTGATGGAGGAGATCCAGCTCCTGGAGACTGAAAAAACGCGTATCCGCGCCGAATACAAACGGGAGTCCGCTGAACTGGACAAGCTTCTGGAGAGGACTTCCCGGGTGTTGTCCGAGACGACCCATTGCACAAGCCTTGTTTCCGTGGACGGATGGGGGAACCGGATCTTTTGCCAGGGGACGAGTTTCGTTGTTGAGTATCCGGATTACCAGGACATCAGCAAGATCCGGGGCATCCTTGCCGCGTTGGACGAGAAGGAGCGTTTGCTGCAGCTCATCAACAAGGAATTGGACGAACAAACGACGATATTTATCGGGAAAGAGCTCGAATGCGAAGATATCGATACGTGTTCTTTGGTCGTTTCCCGCTACCAGGCCAGACACGGTCCCAGCGGCCGCATCGCCGTCCTGGGCCCCACCTGGATGGATTATAAACGGGTCGTCTCCGCCCTGGATTATTTCTCGGATCTCATTGAAGAAATTCTCTGATGTCCCTCGAAAGATTTTGTATGGACGAAAAACAAAAAAAACAGGATGAACTACCGGGGCAAGAGACCGCTAAGGATAAAGACGCCGAATGCCGGAAACTGGCGGAAGAAGCGGCCAAGTACAAAGATCAGTATATCCGGCTCTACGCCGAGTTCGAGAACGCGCGCAAGCGCATGGAGCGCGAGCGGCAGGAATTCATCAAATACGCCAATGAAGGGTTGATCGCGGAATTTTTAAGCATCCTGGATAATCTGGAGCGCTCCGTCGAGGCCGCGCAGGCCAGGCATGAAGATTATGAAGCATTTTTAAAAGGCGTGGAGATGATCATGGCGCAGATCCACGAGATGCTCAAGCAAAACGACGTCAGGCCCATCGAGGCCAAGGGGCTCATGTTCGATCCTCATCGCCATGAGGTCCTGATGCAGGAAGAAACGGATGGTCCCGAAGAAGGAACGGTGATTGAAGAATTTCAGAAAGGATATGTCCTCGGGGATCGCGTTATTCGAACCAGTAAAGTTAAAGTAGCTAAAAACAAAGGAAAAAACTAGTCACCTTGTGACATTGAATTCAGGAGGAATAAAATGGCAAAAGCAATCGGTATTGATCTGGGAACATCGAACTCCGCCGCGGCGGCCATGGAAGGCGGACGCCCGACGATCATCCCTTCCGCGGAAGGCGCGGGGGTGGCCTCGGGCAAGGCGTTTCCGTCCTTCGTGGCCTTTACCAAAGACGGCCAGCGCCTGGTGGGCGAGCCGGCCCGCCGTCAGGCCCCGATGAATTCGGAAGGGACGATTTACGCGGCGAAACGCAAGATGGGGACGGATTTTAAGTACAAAGTTGCCGGAAAAGAATTTACCCCGCAGCAGATCAGCTCGTTTATCCTGCAAAAGATCAAGGCGGATGCCGAGAAATTCCTCGGGGAAACGGTCGAGGAAGCGGTCATCACGGTCCCTGCGTATTTTAACGATAACCAGCGCCAGGCCACCAAAGACGCCGGCGAAATCGCCGGGCTAAAAGTCATGCGCATTATCAACGAACCGACGGCGGCGTGTCTGGCGTACGGTCTGGATAAAGCGGGCAAAGAACAGAAGATCATGGTCTTCGACTTCGGCGGCGGGACGCTGGACGTCACCATCCTGGAGATGGGTTGGGACAATGAGCACAAGGCCGCGACCTTTGAGGTCCTGTCCACCAACGGCGACACCCAGCTCGGCGGTACGGACATGGATAATCTGCTCATCGGCCATATCTGCGAACAATTTAAAAAAGAAAGCGGGATCGACCTCAAGAACGACCGCATGGCTTTTCAGCGCTTGCGTGAGGCCGCCGAAAAAGCCAAGGTCGAGCTTTCCAGCACGGTCTCAACGGACATCAACCTGCCGTTTATCACGGCGGATTCCAGCGGCCCGAAGCATTTAACCTTGACGATTGACCGCGCCAAATTGGAAAGTTTGGTGGGTCCCTTGATCGACCGCTGCCGCGGGCCGATCGTGCAGGCGATCAAAGACGCTTCGTCGAAACCAGGATGCGAGAACATCAAGATCGACCGCGTCATTCTCGTCGGCGGCCCGACGCGCATGCCGATCGTGCAGCAATTTGTCGAAAAAGAGATCGGCCAGAAGATCGAGCGCGGCATCGACCCGATGGAGTGCGTGGCCCTCGGCGCCGCCATCCAGGCGGGGATCATCAAAGGCGAGGCCAAAGAGGTCCTTTTGCTCGACGTCACACCGTTGACGCTGGGCATTGAAACGTTGGGCGGGGTCTTTACAAAATTGATCGACCGTAACACCACGATCCCCGTACGCAAGAGCCAGGTTTTCTCGACGGCCGAGAACAATCAGCCCGCCGTGACCATCCGTGTCCTGCAAGGCGAACGTCCCATGGCCAACGACAACACGGAATTAGGCCGTTTTGATCTGGTTGGTCTTCCGCCGGCCCCGCGCGGCGTCCCGCAGATCGAAGTCAGCTTCGACATCGACACCAACGGCATCGTCCATGTGGCCGCGAAAGATAAAGGGACCGGCAAGGAACAATCGATCCGTATCACGGCGCCGACGAAGCTCTCCCAGGAAGAGATCGACAAAATGATCAAGGAGGCCGAAAAGTACGCCGACCAGGACAAGAAGCGTAAAGAAAAGGTCGAATTGGTCAACCAGGCCAACATGGTCCTTTATTCGACGGAAAAGGCCGTGGCGGATTACGGTGACAAGGTCTCGGCCGCCGAAAAATCCCAGGTGGAAAAGGAATTGGAGAACCTCCGAGAGGCTATCAAGACCGAGGATGAAGGCAAGATCAAGCAGGCCATGGACACGCTGCAGAAGTCCAGCCACAAATTGGCCGAAGAAGTGTACAAGGCCACGGCCGCCCAGCAGGCCGGCGCGGGTGCCGCAGGTGCTTCTCATGGCGGCGCTCATCAGCATGGAGGGGCAGCCGACCAGGATGCAACGGGTGGCGCCAGGCCCAAGGGTGAAGATGATGTCATCGACGCCGATTTCAAGGCGGAAGATGATAAAAAATAAAGAGGCAAAGAGATAAGAGGCAAGAAGCAGAGAAAAGCTAAAGAAAAATTTTGTTGTAGAGCAGCGAATTTTTCTTTGCATCTTTGTTTCTTGCCTCTCTGCTTCTTGGACAAGAGATGAAAAAAGATTATTACGAGATATTAGGCGTGGCCAAAAATGCCACCGCGCAGGAGATCAAGAAAGCCTACCGTTCGCTCGCCTTGAAACTTCATCCCGACCGCGTGCCGGAAGCGGAGAAAAAGGAAGCCGAGCACAAATTCAAGGAAATGTCCGAGGCCTACGGCGTTTTATCCGATCCCCAGAAACGGCAGATGTACGATCAGTACGGTCATGCCGGGATCGACCAGCAGTATACCTCTGAAGATATTTTCCGCGGCGCGGATTTCAGCGATGTTTTCGAGGGCGTGGACCTTGGGAACATCTTTGGACAGATCTTCGGCGAAAGCGATCTGGGGGATATTTTCGGCGGCGGGGGCGGCCGGGGGCGCCGTTCGCAACGTTCTCGCCGGGGACGCGATATCGAATATGAAGTAGAGATCCCGCTTGAAGAAGCTTGCAGGGGTGTTTCCAGGAAGATCACGATCCCGCGCCATGAGCATTGCGCGGCGTGTAACGGCTCAGGCGCGAAACCAGGCAGCAAGATGCAGACCTGCGGCCAGTGCGGCGGCCGCGGACAGGTGGTCATGTCCAGCGGGTTTTTCCGCATGCAACAGACCTGTTCGGCTTGCGGCGGGCGGGGGCAGACGATCACGGAATTTTGTCCCGAGTGTCAGGGCCGAGGCCAGGTGCGCGTCACGCGCAAGATCGATGTGAACATCCCCGCAGGGGTAGACAACACCTCGCGCTTGCGCGTGAGCGGCCAAGGGGAGGTTGGAAGCGCCGGCGCGGGCGATCTTTATTTATATATCCGGGTCCTGCCGCATGACGTTTTTGAGCGGGATGGGAACAATATTCATATGCGGTTGCCCGTTTCTTTTGTGAAGGCGGCCTTGGGCGCGGAGGTTTCCGTCCCCACCCTTAACGGCTCGGTCGCGATGAAGGTCCCGGCGGGAACGCAAAGCGGAAAGGTCTTCCGGCTCAAGGGCAAAGGGATGCCGGATGTGCATGGCGGATCCCATGGTGATCAGTACGTGCACGTGATGATCCATGTCCCCGAGAGACTCAACGCCGAACAAAAGAAGTTGTTGGAGAAATTCGCGGAGATAAGCGGGGAAGATATCGGTCCCTCGGGTGAATCCATTAGCGAGAAGATTAAAAAGGTATTTAAATAACCGGAGGGAAAAGAAATGCCAACTTATCAATATGAATGCGGCGCTTGCGGACACGGGTTTGAAGCCCTGCAGTCAATGGCGGACAAAAAGCTCAAGAAATGCCCGAAATGCGGCAAACCGAAGCTGCACCGCCTGATCGGCACGGGAAGCGGGATTATTTTCAGGGGGACGGGGTTTTACGAAACTGATTACAAAAGAAAAAGTGACCCGAAAGCGGCCAAGGCGGATTCCAGGCCTTCCGCCTCGGCTAAAGAAAGTTCCGCATGCTGCGGGGGCGGCGCATGCGGTCATTGACCTCAAGAGACCCTTCGACTCGCCCCAGGGGCTCGCTCAGGGTGAGCCCGAGAGAAAATAATCCCTCCCGAAGGGAGCCTGCCGGCGGCAGGCTCAAATTTCTCAAATTTTGGTTCCCTGTCTTTCTTTATTCTGGTATTATTTTTTATGCTTCTTCTCTGCCGGACCTGAAGCCGCCCCTGGAAATAAAGAACATCGACAAGGCCGTCCATGTCCTCGAATATCTGCCTTTCGGTTTTTTGTTGGCCGGAGCGTTCTCTCAACAGTGGCCCGCGGTCCGACTTTGGCAGGCAGTCACCATTTGTTCATTGTTGTACGGGATCAGTGACGAGTACCATCAAAGTTTTGTTCCGGGAAGAGAAGCGGGTATCCCGGATGTCATCGCCGATACAACAGGCGGGTTTTTAGGGGTATGGATATATCTGTTTCGCCAAAAGAGAATCAAGAACAAGTTAAGGGTCAGTTAACCATGTCCAGCATTAAGCCATTTCGGGCGGTCCGTTATAACACCGAGAAAATAAAGGACTTGGGGAAGGTGATGTGTCCGCCGTACGACGTCATGTCCCCGGATGAACGCGAGGATTTTGCCGCCCGTAGTCCGTATAATTTTGTTCATATTATCTTGCCGAAGGACGCGCCTGATGAAGACCGCTACAAGCGGGCCAGGAGGATATTCTCCGAATGGCATAACAGCTCCATCCTGGTCCAGGATGAAAAACCGGCCATTTATTTTTATAAACAGGAATACAAGGCCCTTGGCCAGAAATACAGCCGTCTCGGCTTTATTTCCCTTATGCATTTGAGCGACGGCGAGGACTCCAGGGTCAAGCCCCATGAGAACACGCACGCCCATGCCGTGGAGGACCGGTCCAAGCTCTGGCGCGCTCTCAATGCCAATTTAAGTTGCATCTTTGTGTGTTATTCCGACCGGCAGAAGAAAATAGAGAAGATCTTCACGAAAAAGGTGTTGTCGCAACAGCCCTGGGTGGACATCGTTGATGACGACGGGGTCTGGCACCGGCTTTGGTGCCTGGATGACGCGGCGCTCATCAGCGAGATCAACGCCTCCCTCGGGGACCAGGATCTGTTCATTGCCGACGGGCATCACCGCTACCGCGTGGCGCAAGAACTGCGCCGGCAGAAATTGGCAAAAATGACCGGGAAACCGACGGGTGATGAGCCGTTTAATTACGTCATGACGTATTTTACGAACATGGATTCCCGCGACCTGCAGATCTTGCCCATGCACCGCGTCGTCAAGTCGTTCCCGTCAGACCCGGGCGTCCTGGAGGAATATTTCCGGATCGATAAAATTTCCAATAAAAGGGAACTGCTTATCCCCCTGGCGCGCGCCGGGAAAAACGAGCATGCTTTCGGGTTATATACCAGAAGCGGCGTGCGGTTATTGCGCCTGCGCAATAAATCGCTGGTGGACAAGTTCATCAATGAAGGTTCCAAGGAATACAAGCATCTGGACGCGACCATCCTGAAGTATTTTGTTTTTGACAAGGCGGGCATCAAATCCGAAGACATCATTTACACCAAAGATTTCGATGAAGTGATCAGTATGGTCGACCAGGGGCAGGCCGCCGCCGGTTTCATCATGAATCCCGTCCCGATCACCCAATTGCAGGCCATTGCCCTCAACGGCGAGAAAATGCCGCCCAAGACGACTTATTTTTATCCCAAGGTGCTGTCTGGCTTGACGGTTTATACCATGGATTGATCCGCGCGCGTATACCGTACCCAAATCAAAAAGTTATGGCTTTGTTCGGAAGCAAAAAATACACGCTTGTCACGGTCAAGAAAAAGGACATCCCCGCCGGGTTGTGGATGAAGTGTCCCGACTGTGAATCCCCCACCTACAAGAAGGAACTTGAGAACAATCTTCACGTCTGCGTCAAGTGCGGCTATCACTTTTCTCTCTCCGCGCGTCAGCGCATCGACATCTTTCTCGATGAAGGGACATTCCAGGAGATGGACACTAATCTCGTTTCAACTGACCCTCTGGGTTTTAAGGGGCCAAAGACGTATAAAGAAAAACTGGGCAGCGACCAGAAGGCGACCGGACTCAACGATGCCGTTATCACCGGGACAGGGCTGCTGAAAAAGAAGCCCGTCGCGCTGGCCGTGACGGATTCCCGGTTTATTATGGGTTCAATGGGATCGGTTGTCGGCGAGAGGATTACGCGCCTGGTGGAACACGCCACGGCAAACCGTTTGCCCGTCGTCATTATTTCCGGATCCGGCGGCGGCGCCCGGATGTATGAAGGGGTATACTCGCTGATGCAGATGGCCAAAACCTGCGCGGCATTGGCGCGTCATAATAAAGCGGGGCTGCTTCACATTTCTTTTCTGACCAATCCCACGATGGCGGGCATCATGGCCTCGTTCGCGGGGATCGGTGATGTCATCATCGCCGAACCCAAGGCCTTGATCGGGTTCACCGGCCCGCGGGTCATTGAACAGACGATCCGCCAAAAACTGCCCGAAGGGTTTCAGCGCTCCGAATTCCTGCTGGCGCACGGCCTCATTGACATGATCGTCAAGCGCAAAGACAGCCGGGATGTGGTCGGCCAGATCATTGAATATACGGCTGGTCGAGGGGGCAAATAATTCGTTGCTTTTCAGGATGTTTTTTTATAGAATGAGCACCTTGTCCACCATTGACCATTAACCCTTCACTATTCACGATATTCCAATGGCCCAGATCAGCGTTCGGGATGTAACGAAAATTTACAAAGGCGGCGTTAAGGCTGTCGACAATGTCAATCTAGGCATTGAGAACAAAGAATTTATGGTCCTTGTCGGGCCTTCCGGCTGCGGGAAATCCACGACGTTGCGGATGATCGCGGGTCTGGAGGAGATCAGCAGCGGCAAGATATGGATCGGCAACCGTCTGGTCAACGATGTCCCCGCCAAAGATCGCGATATCGCGATGGTCTTTCAGAATTACGCCCTCTACCCTCACATGAGCGTCTTTGAGAATATGTCTTTCGGGCTAAGGCTTCGCAAATACCCAAAACATGAGATCGTCCGCCGTGTCCAGGAAGCCACAGAAATTTTAGGGATCAAGCATTTGCTGGAACGCCGTCCGCGGCAGCTCTCCGGCGGCGAACGCCAGCGCGTGGCCCTGGGCCGCGCCATCGTGCGTAAACCGCAAGCGTTTTTGTTCGACGAACCTTTAAGCAACCTTGACGCCAAATTGCGCGTTCAGATGCGCACCGAGATCCACAAACTGCGTTTGCGTTTACAGACGACCTTTGTTTACGTGACCCATGACCAGACCGAGGCCATGACGCTCGGCGACAAGATCGTCGTCATGAAAGACGGAAAAGTGCAGCAGTGCGCGGACCCCATGACCATTTACGACAAACCGGCCAATAAATTCGTGGCCAGCTTTATCGGTTCGCCGCCGATCAATCTGATGCAGGGGCGCATCATCAAAAAAGAGCGCAAGCTTTATTTCGATGAAGGCAAATTCCAGGTCAAATTAGTCGAGGATATGCACAGAGTTCTGGCCGCGCATGAAGGCAAAGAGATCATCTTCGGCATCCGCGCGGAAGACATTTATGACAAGCTCTTTGTCTCCGAGGCCTCCACGGAAAATACTATCCGTGCCGCCTGCGAGGTCGTTGAGCCATTGGGGTCGGAAGTCTATTTATATCTCAATTCCGGGAAAAATATGTTTATCGCGCGCGTTGGTGCTCATAATAGACCGGAAGTCAACCGGGACATGGATCTTGTGCTGGACATGAGCAAGGTGCACTTTTTTGACCGAGAAACCGAAAAAACCATCGTATAGTTTTTACTTCTTCCTCGCCACCGCCTTAATACTCGTCCTCGTCGCTTTTTTTGTCTTCGCGGTTTTCTACGAAACCGCGTTTTTTATCTTTCTTGCCATCGGGTTGGCCGCCATCCTGCTTTATCTGTTTCCACTTTATTTTGGGCTCAACAAGAAACAAGCGGAGATCGTCCTGCAGATCCAGAACCTCGAGGAGAAGCGGAATCTCGTTGAGGCCGAGATCAAGGAAGAAAAGTTGTTCATCGGATCCCTGCGCAAGAAGATCGATCTTTACGGTGAATTGAGGGTGCTGACCGAGCGGTTGAGCCAATGCCTTTCCCTCAATGACACCTCAACGGCTCTTTCCGAAGAGGTCAACAAATTTTTCGGGGAAAAAGACAGGACAATGATCCTTTACTTGTTCCATTCCCGGACCGGAGAGCTGGGCATTTCTTCTTCACACAAAGGTCAGATGCGCGTCAACATCAAATCGAAGAAAGGGGACCTTTACGACCAGTCGGTCGCGCGCGCCATGCAGCCGTTATTGATCGAAGATACCAAAAGAGATTACCGTTTCGATGAAGAAAAAATGGCGGGGGAAGAGACAAGGCCGGTCCGTTCTTTGATGATCGCGCCTTTGACGATCGGCAGGAAGGCCCTGGGGATCCTGCGCATGGACAGCCCTCACGAGAAGAATTTTACCACCGAAGATCTGCGGTTTTTGACCACCATTGCCGACGTGGGCGCGGTCGCCGTCGAGAACGCGCAACTGTACGAACGTTTGGAACAACTGGCCATCAAGGACAGCCTGACCGGTCTTTATTTGCGGCGTTATCTGCTCGAGCGTTTATCTATCGAGGTCAGCCGGCAAACGCGCCGGAAGGGCGAGATGTCGTTTTTTATGTTTGATTTGGACAAGTTCAAGCAATACAACGACAAATTCGGACACGTGGCTGGGGATATCGTTTTGCGCGCGGTGGCGACGGCCCTGACCGGTTTCTTCCGGCAGCCGGGCGATCTTGTCTGCCGTTACGGCGGCGAGGAATTTTGCGTCCTGATGCCGGATTGCCCAAAGGTAAAAGCCGTCGGATTGGCCGAAGAACTGCGCAAGAAAATCGAGGAACAAACTATAGTTTTGAGACGGGAGAAGACCAGGATAACTGTTTCCATCGGAGTGGCCTCTTTCCCGAAGGACGCGATCAACCCGGGGGAATTGATCCATAGAGCGGACTTGGCCCTTTATCAGGCGAAGGAAAAGGGCCGCAACCAGGTGTGTGCCGCATGACGACCGTGATGCCCTTGGCTGTTATGACCTATGTCGCGCTGGCCGCGTATTGCGCCCGGAAGGTCGTCGAGGCCCTGGAGCTGAAACAACAGGATCAGATCCTCGAAGAAAGCGCGCGGTCGCAGTCGCTGGTCAACCAGAAAGAGTCGCTTTACGTGGAGAGATTGCGCCTGGAGAACCAGGTCCTGGAGATCCTTACGCTCTATGAGATCATGAAAGAGATCACCCAGAGCTTGAGTGAGAAGGAAGCCTTCGAGATTTTCAAGAATAAACTGGGCGATCATGTCAATTTCACGGAGTGCTTGTTGGTGCATCCCCTTTGTGATGAGATCAATGATTATAAAAGTTCGACGGGCTGTTTTTCTTTCGTGCTCCAGGGAAAAACCGGGACGCTCGGCTATCTGGTCGTCAAGGGGATGCCCCGGGAGCATCATGAAAAATTCATGATCCTCGGTCATCAGTTCGCCCTGGCCTTGCGGCGTATCAAATTTTATCACGAGATCGAACGCATCGCGATCACCGACAGCCTGACGGAATTGTACACACGCCGTTACGCGGTCGAGCGTTTTCAGGAAGAATTAAAACGTTCGCAGGCGCGCGGCATGAAGCTGTCGTTCCTGATGGTCGATGTCGATCATTTCAAGACCCTCAACGACCGGTACGGTCATCTGATGGGAGATCAGATTTTACGGGAAGCGGGAAAATTGATCCGGGAGAACACCCGGGAGATCGATATCGCGGGGCGTTTTGGAGGGGAGGAATTTTGCGTGGTCCTGCCGGACACCGACCGGCCCGGGGCGCGTTTCGCCGCGGAGCGTATCCGTCACGCGGTCGAGGCCGGCGTCATCAAGGCCTACGACGCCGAGGTCAAGATCACCGTAAGTCTGGGTGTCGCCACTTATCCCGAAGACGGGACCCGGCTAGAAGAATTGACTGACAAGGCCGATTGGGCGCTCTACCGCGCCAAGCGTGAGGGACGAAACCGCATTTGCGTCTTTGGCGTTTATGATTGATTTATGATTGATTCAGCTTGAATCCCGCCAGCTGTTCATGTACAATGACTCCGTTTTAATATTAATATTTCAGAGGACCCATATGCCGTTGTACACCATCGGGGTCGATGTCGGGGGAACGAATATCAAGCTGGGACTGGTTGCTCCTTCCGGGAAGATCATAGCTAAAACCAATTTAATTACAAAGAGTTATGTCCGTCATCCTCGCCAGTTAATTAACGCTCTTGTGGCGGCGGTCCGATCCCTTGTCAGGGAGAACGGCAAGACAATGAAAGATATTGCCGGCATCGGGATCGGGTTGCCGGGGCAGATCAATGGCCCGCAAGGGATTGTCATTTTCCTGCCGAATGTCCCGGGATGGAGAAATGTTCCATTACGCAAGATTATCCAAAAGCAGTTAAAGGTTCCCGTATTTATGGATAATGATGTAAACCTGATCGCTTTGGGAGAATGGAAGCTCGGTGCCGGGAAAGGGTACAAGAATCTGGTCTGCATTACGCTGGGGACGGGTGTCGGTGGCGGACTTATCTTCGATGGCGGTCTTTACCGTGGAGAAGGTTTTGTTGCCGGAGAGATCGGTCATATGCCTTTGAACGAACACGGCCCCGCGTGTAATTGCGGCGGGATGGGGTGTTTTGAGCGTTACGTAGGCAATCGAACGTTGATGGCTAAAGCCGCGAAGGTGTTCGGAAAGAAGAATATCCGGCTTGAAGAGACGTTTGCTTTAGCCAGCAGTGGCAACGTCCGCGCCGTCCGGTTCTGGCGGGAGACCGCCACGCATATCGGCAATGCCTTGGTAGGGGTCATCAACCTGCTGAATCCGAGGTTGGTCATTGTCGGCGGCGGGGTCGCCGGTAATTATAAATTTATGGAAAAGACGATTCAAAAAGTGGTTCGGGACCGCGCGATGACGGTCCAGAGCGCCATGGTTCGAATTGTGCGGGCCCGTTTGGGTGACGAGGCCGGCATCCTCGGCGCGCATATTCTGGTGAAGGAATCCATCTTTGGACGCTAATCCGGTGATCAAAAAAACGGGGATTGCGTTGATCTTGCTGGCCGTGAGTATCCCCGTTTTTATTTTGGGTTTCGCGGGGGCGGAAGAAACGCAGCCGGTTGCGGCGCCGTCTGCCGCGGTCCCCTCCGGTGGAGTTCAGCCGGACGTACTCCAGCCAGATGAAGTTCAGCCGGATGAATCCGGGCCCGCCGCCGGGCCGGCCACTTCCGTTGAGCTCAACGGCGATATCATCGAATATTCGATGGATGGCAACAAGGTCACCGCGCAAGGTAACGTTGTGATTTTTTATAACGATGTCACCCTGACCTGCGACCGGGTGGAGTTCTCCCGGAATACGGGCACCGCCCATGCCAAAGGTAATGTCCGTCTTATCAAGGGTGGCGAGAGTGAGATTTCCGGCGAGGAAATGACGTTCAATTTTGAGAAAATGACCGGGGATTTCGCGCCGGCCTCGATTTTTGCCAACCCTTATTATGGCAAGGGTGAAGAGGTTTCCAAACTCGACGCGGGTCATATCCTCATGCGCAAGGGCTATATCACCACCTGCGATCATGACCGGCCGCACTACCGCATCGCCGCCGGTAAAATCGATATTTATCCCAAGGACAAGATGGTGGCCCGCAAAGTGTGTATGAAAATCGGCGGCGTGCCGGTATTGTATATCCCCAAGTTCAGCCAGGATCTGACGGGGAAAAGGCCGCGGTTTGTTTTTACCCCCGGATATGACAAGGAATGGGGGATGTTTTTGTTGACCGCCATGCGGTATGAATTAAACGATAATGTAAAAGGGTTTTTGCATTTCGATGCCCGTGAGAAAAAGGATATCGCTTCAGGTTTTGATGTCACTTATAAAACACCGCACGCGGGCTCCGGCACGATCAGGACTTATTATATGAACGAACGCAGCATCACCTCGAAACATTTTTATCAGCCGCGTCCCAGCCCGACCATCGAGCGCGAGCGTTTCAAGGCGGAATGGCGGCACAAGTGGGACATCGACCAAAAGACCAACGCGATCTGGCAGTATTACAAATTAAGCGACAATACTTTATTAAAAGAGTACTTTGAGCGGGAATTTGACAAGGATGGATCGCCGGACACGTTTTTTCTCTTGACCAGGAATTTGACGAGCGGGGTCATGAGTTTCCGCACGGACAAGCGCGTGAACCGTTTTGAAGGGATGGTCGAGCGTCTGCCGGAATTGCGCTATGACCTGTCAAGCCAGAAGATCGGCGAAACGAATTTTTATGCGAGAAATACGACCATTTACTCCAATCTGAGCAGCAAGGAGGCTTCTCCAACGGAAGTCCGCAGGGAGACGATGCGCCTGGATGCGGATAACGAACTCTCTTATGCGATGAAAGTCGGATTCATTGAACTCCGGCCGTTTGTCGGCGGAGAACATACGTATTACAGCAAGACCAAAGACCCGGAGGAATATGATGCCATCCGCGGAATATTCCGTACGGGGGCAAGCTTAAGTACAAAATTTTATAGGGTGTTTGATACGGCAACAGATCGATGGGGACTCGATATCAACCGCTTGAGGCATATCGTTACCCCGTCGGTTTCTTATTTTTACAATCATACGCCGACGTTTACTTCCAACGATCTGGATTCTTTCGACGGCATTGACAGCAAAGATATCGGACATTCCGTCAACTTTTCCGTAGAAAACAAATTACAGACGAAAAGAAATAATGACGTGGTCGAGCTGCTGCGCGCGGTCATAGGAACGGATTTCGCTTTAAAAGAGAACCCCGGCAAGGGGGGTTTTAATGTCATTACCACGGACATTGATTTTCGTCCCGTTGACCGGATCATGTTTTATTTTGATTCCACATATGACACGCGTGAGGAATATCTGACCACGGCCAATTTCGACATGTACATTAACGGGGGAAAGAACTGGTGGGGCAACATCGGCAAACGGTGGAGCCGGCAGGTCGATGATCAGATTACAACGGAACTGGGGTATAAACTTAATCCTAAATGGGCGATAAAAACGTATAACCGTTTTAATGTCCGCAGCGGGCAGCATAAGGAACAACAGCTTACGCTTACCCGCGATCTGCACGAATGGACCATGGACATCAATTTCAACGAGACCAGATCGCAAGGCAGCGAGATCTGGATCGTCTTTACGCTCAAGGCATTCCCGGATTTTGTCGTGGATCTGGGGACAAGCTTCAACAAGCGTAAGGCCGGCTCGCAAAGTTCGGAAGGAGATTAAACATGAATATCGCCGTTATCGGGTCCGGGTATGTCGGGTTGGTGACCGGGGTTTGCCTGGCGCACATCGGGCATACCGTCATCTGCGTGGATAATAATTATGAGAAGATCAAACGCCTCAAGCTTGGAAAAGTCCCGATCTATGAACCTGGCCTGGAAGAACTGTTGAAGAAATATCTCAAAAACAAGCGGTTGTCGTTCTCCACATCGATCGTTGACGCCGCGAAGAAATCCACCGCGATCTTCATCGCTGTCGGAACACCGTCGAAGAAGAACGGCGAGGCCGACTTGACTTACGTGGAGAATGTGGCCGGGGATATCGCGCGCGCCATGGATTCCTACAAACTGATCGTTGAGAAGTCGACGGTTCCCGCCGATACCGGCCAGCGTATCAAGCGCACCATCGCCATGAACCTGCCGAAGAAATTCCGGAAGGGAAGCGAGGTGACGCTGGACTTCGACGTGGCCTCCAACCCTGAATTCCTGCGTGAAGGTTGCGCGGTGCATGATTTTATGAATCCCGATCGTGTCGTCATCGGCGTCGAGTCGACCAAGGCTGAACGGCTTTTGCGCGAGATTTACGCGCCTTTGAAACCGACCATGGTTGTCACCGACATCAATTCCGCGGAATTGATCAAACACGCTTCGAATTCGTTCCTGGCCGCCAAGATATCCTTCATCAACGCCATCGCGCAGATCTGCGACCACGTCGGCGCGGATGTCCTGAAGGTCGCCGAAGGCATGGGATTCGACAAGCGCATCGGGCGCAAATTCCTCGACGCGGGAATCGGCTACGGCGGCAGCTGTTTCCCGAAAGACGTTGACGCCTTCATCCGCCTTAGCGAAAAAAGCGGTTACCATTTTAACCTGCTCAAAGAAGTCCGTAGCGTCAATGAAGACCAAAAGGCCCTCTTTGTGCGGTTGATCGAGGACAAGCTATGGATCATCAAAGATAAGGTCATCGGCATTCTGGGGGTCGCGTTCAAGCCGGATACCGATGACATGCGTAACGCCCCCGCCATCGGCATTATCGAGACGCTGCAACACGAAGGGGCCAAAGTCAAGGTCTATGATCCCCAGGCCATGCCCAACGCCAAAAAGGTTTTCAGGGATGTGACGTATTGCAATGACCCATACGCCCTGGCCCAAGGCTGCGATTGTCTGTTGTTGTTGACGGAATGGGATGAATTCAAGAAACTGGATTTTAAAAAAATCAAACGCGTTATGAAGCACGCCATCCTTTTTGACGGCCGGAACTTGTACCATGACCAGAGCCTCAAGGCGTCGGGGTTTGAATATTACGGCGTCGGCCGGGGGATGCTGGAACGCAAAAGGGGCTGATAAAGTGTCAAAAACGTTGCGGGCAAAGATTGTGTCGAAGAAAGCGAAGATCGCCGTCATCGGGCTGGGATACGTGGGGTTGCCGCTCGCCGTGAATTTCGCCAAAAAAGGTTTTCAGGTCTTTGGGTTGGATACCGATCAAGACCGTGTCCGTAATATCCGGAAGAAAAAGAGTTATATCCTCGATATCCCCAGCCGTGAGTTGGCAGCGGTTGTTGCCGGCGGGCATCTCTCGGCTGCCACGACCTTCGATTGTCTGCGGACGGTCGATTGCATCATCATCTGCGTTCCCACGCCATTGAAGCGCAAATACACGCCGGATATCGCCTATATTTTGAGCGCGGTACGCACCATCTGTAAATATATCAAGAAAGATACGCTCGTCGTGCTTGAGAGTACGACTTATCCAGGCACCACCGAAGAGCTTATCAAGCCGGAGCTGGAAAAAAGCGGACTGAAATCCGGCAAGGATTTTTTTCTTTCGTTTTCGCCGGAACGCATCGACCCGGGCAATAAAACGCATGACGTCACCAGTATCACAAAGGTGGTCGGCGGCCTGACACCCGAAGGCGGCGAACTGACGAAGCTCCTTTATGAGCAGATCATCGCGCGCGTCCACATGGTCTCCTCGGCCAAAGCCGCCGAGATGACCAAGCTGCTGGAGAATACGTTTCGTATCATCAACATCGGCTGGGCCAATGAAGTGGCCATGATGTGCCGCAAGATGGGCATCGATGTTTGGGAAGTGATCGACGCGGCCAAGACGAAGCCCTTCGGCTTTATGCCTTTTTATCCCGGGCTCGGCGTTGGCGGGCACTGCATTCCCGACGACCCGTTGTACCTTTACTGGAAGGCCAGGCACCATGGCTTCAGCTCGAAATTCATCAAGCTCTCCGCGGATATTAATTCCGCTATGCCTTCCTACGCGGCCGATTCCCTGGCCGGAATCTTGAAAAAGAATAAAAAGAGCCTGAAAAATTCCAGGATCCTTGTTTTGGGCGCGACATACAAAAAAGACGTCAAAGACCTGCGCAAATCGCCTTCCTTGAAATTGATCGAGATCCTCCAGGAAAGAAAATGCAAAGTCGATTATTCCGATCCGTTTATCCCGTATTTAAGGATCGGGACCATTAACCTTAAATCCGTCACCTCAAACAAACAAAATATTTCCCGTTATGATTGCGTGGTCATCGCCACCGACCACACCAATGTTGATTATAAATCCATCCTGAATTCCGCGCGGGCGATCTACGACGTGCGCAACGTTTATAAGGGGATTAAAAACGATAAAATAACAAAAATCTAGCTATGTTGACATGAGAGGCCTATGAGCAAAAAAACAGTTGTTGTTACCGGCGGGGCCGGATTTTTAGGAAGCCATCTTTGCGACCGTTTTATCGGGGAAGGGATGCGGGTCCTCTGCGTGGATAATGTCATCACCGGCAACACCCGCAACATCGACCATCTCATGAAGGATTCCAATTTCCGGTTCATCCGCCATGATATTTCCAGGGAGTTCCGGTTGAACGATCCCGTGGATTATATCCTGCATTTCGCCTCGCCCGCGAGCCCGGTGGATTATCTGAATTTTCCGATCCCGACGCTGAAAGTCGGTTCTTTGGGGAGCCATAACGCGCTTGGGCTGGCCAAATTAAAGAAAGCGCGCTTTTTACTCGCCTCAACTTCGGAAGTCTACGGCGATCCCGAGGTGCATCCGCAAAAAGAATCTTATTGGGGACACGTGAACCCCATCGGGCCGCGCGGGGTTTACGACGAAGCCAAACGTTTCGCTGAAGCGATCACCATGGCCTACCACCGCTATCATAAACTGGACACGCGCATCGTCCGGATCTTCAATACTTACGGGCCGCGCATGCGCATCAACGACGGGCGGGTCGTGCCTAATTTTATCCACCAGGCCATGCACAATGAGCCGCTGACCGTTTATGGCCGTGGTACGCAGACGCGGTCGTTTTGCTATCACTCGGACCTTGTCGAGGGGATCTTCCGGCTGTTGAAATCCGATGTCACCACACCCGTGAACATCGGCAACCCGGATGAGTTCACCATTCTTGAATTCGCGAAACTGGTCATCAAGTTTTCGAACACGAAAAGCAGGGTCGTTTACAAACCGCTGCCTGTGGATGACCCCAGGCAGCGTCGACCGGATATTACTTTAGCCAAAAAACGTTTGGGTTGGACGCCGAAAGTGAAACTCGAAGAAGGGCTCAAGCACACAATCGCGTGGTTTCAAGAGCATGAAACGGATTAAGATATGATACCGGGAAAACCGACGGGCCTGGGGACGATCAACAAAGACGATTTAGCCAATTTTGAGAAAGAAATCGCCGGGATCTTTGCCACGGGCGTTATCCGGGCGCCGGTGCATCTGCGCGCGGGCCGGGAAGAGCAACTCATCAAGATATTCCAGGAGAACGCGATCGGTCCGGAAGATTTTGTTTTCGGCCATTGGGATTCTCACGAACTGGCGCTTTTAAAAGGCGTGCCCAGCGATGAGGTCAAGCAGGCCATTATCGACGGCAAGAGTATTTCTTTATGCTTCCCGAAATACAACGTTTTTTGCACGGGGATTGTGGGAAGCTTGATGGGAACCGCCACGGGTGTTGCCTGGGCGCTTAAAAACCAGGGCAAAAAGGGACGGGCATTCATTTTCTGCGGTGACATGTCGGCTGAAACAGGGATATTCCATGAAGCGGTCAAGTATGCTTTTAATTTCGATCTGCCGGCGACGTTTGTGGTCTCTGACAACGGGTTAAGCGTCATGACCGACACCCGCGCGGTGTGGGGCGCCCCGGAGCCGTGGTTTAAGGGAACCAAGTACGAAAAGAAGATCATTTATTTCAACTACACCAACACCTATCCCCATTCGGGGTTGGGATGGAAGATCAAATTCTAATGAAAAGAGACGATAGACAATCGACCATAGACCATAGACAAAAGATTGGTCTATTGTCGATGGTCTGTAGTCAATGGTCTGAGCGATGAAGTATTTTGATGAGCTAAAACGAACCATGGAATGGGTGGCGCAGCAGCCGAAAACCTTGTTTGTCGGCCAGACGGTCGCCGGGCCCGGCACGTTTATGTTCTCCACGTTAAAAGACGTCCCGCCGGAAAAGGCGCTCGAGATGCCCATCAATGAAAGTTTCCAGATGCAGTTTACGTTGGGGTTGGCGCTGGCGGGTTATGTGCCTGTTTCCGTTTACCCGCGTCAGAATTTCCTTTTGCTGGCAACGGGCGATATGTCAAACATGATCGATAAAATGCCGGCGATCAGCGGCAATACGGTCCTGCCCAGGATCCTGATCCGGGTGGCGACTGGGCCTGATGAACCGGTCCACCCCGGGCACCAGCACGTGGGGAATTTCGCCGAGGCCTTCCGTAAAATGTTCGCATGGATCGAGGTCGTTGAGCTCAACGAGCCGGAGGACATTTTCCCGGCGTACCAGCGTGCCTTCGAGCGCAAGGACGCCAGGGCGACATTGCTTATTGAGCACGGGAATTTTTATAATCAGAAGTGAGATGAATAGGTGATCAGTAGCCGGTGGTCAGTGTTCACTGACCGCTGACCACTGACCACTGACCACTGACCACTGCCATGAATAAAGATTCAAGGATTCTAGTCGTCGGTCATAACGATATCATTGAAAAATCGTTAACGGGTCATTTTACAGCCGGTCATTTCACCCATGTTTTTTCATCTTCGGCGATCGCCTTGAATGCGGCGATCCAGCCGGCGGTGTATGATTTCTTCGCCGAACACAGACCGGAATATGTTTTCCTGACCTCGACGCGATCCGGCGGGATCGAGGCCAACCAGAAACAGGCGGCGGAATTTATTTATCATAATCTGGGAAGCCAGAACAATATTGTTTACGCGGCCTGGAAATTTGGAGTAAAGAAACTACTCTATCTCGCCAGCTCTTGCGTGTATCCGAAAGGATGCCCCCAGCCGATAAAACCGGAGTGTCTTTTAACCGGAGAACTGGAACAGACGAGTGAACCTTACGCGGTCGCGAAGATCGCCGGCATCAAATTATGTCAGGCTTACCGTCGACAATACGGTTTAAACGCGATCGTCGCGATTCCCGCCACGGTCTACGGCCCCGGCAGTGACACCGATCCGGCAACGGCCCACGTGCTGGGCGCCTTGTTGGGCAAATTCATCGATGCCGCCAAGAATAACAGTCCGCAAGTCACTATCTGGGGAACGGGCGTCCCGCGGCGGGAATTCTTGTTCGCGGATGATTTCGTGGCGGCATGTCTTTTCCTGATGGAACGCTACGAGGGCGATGGAGTAATGCATATCGGCTCCGGAAGCGATGTGACCATCAAAGAATTGGCCGAAATGATCCAGCGGGTCTGTGGGTATGAGGGAAGGATCGTTTTTGACGCGGCGAAACCCGACGGTGCCATGCGTAAACTTCTCGATAGCAGCCGCCTGACACAGATGGGCTGGCGGCCCAAAGTTTTGCTGGAAGAAGGAATTCGAAGGATGTATGAACATTGTTAGAGTCGTATGTTGTAAGTCGTAAGTGGTAAGCTAAAAAACATCAGGGTTTTTGCTTTCGACTTATCGCTTACGACTTACTACCAACACAGAATGGAGTTGTTAACATGCATATTTTAGTGACCGGGGGGGCGGGATACATAGGTTCAGTGCTCGTTCCCCTGTTCCTTCAGGAAGGCCATCAGGTCACAGTCGTAGACAACTTTATGTACGACCAGACCTCGCTTCTGGATTGCTGTCATTATCCGGGGCTGACCATCATCCGCGGCGACGCGCGCGATGAAAAATTGATGGGTGAGCTCATCAAAAAATCTGACGCCATTTTTCCATTGGCGTGTTTGACCGGGGCGCCTTTGTGCGACAAGAAGCCGCAAGAGGCACAGGAAATCATTTTGGACGCGTTAAAACTGATCTTAAAATTGCGCGGCAAAAGCCAGATGATCATTTACCCGACGACGAATAGCGGTTATGGTGTAGGGGAAAAGGGAAAATTCTGCACGGAGGAAACGCCTTTGAGGCCGATTTCTTTATACGGCCGGCTGAAAGTCCGGGCTGAAGAGGCCGTGCTTGGCGCTGGAAACGGCGTGACGCTGCGCCTCGCCACGGCCTTTGGCATATCCCCGCGGATGCGCCTCGATCTTCTGGTGAATGACTTTACCTTCCGGGCCGTGAAGGAAGGTTACGTCGAACTTTTTGAGCCCCATTTTAAGCGTAACTTTATCCATGTCAGGGATGTCGCGCACGCCTTCCTGCATATGCTCAAGAATTTCGACAAGGCCAAGGGCCAGGCGTACAACGTCGGCCTAAGTGACGCCAATTTGAGCAAACTGGAACTGTGCGAGGCGATCAAAAAGCACGTCCCCGATTTCAAGTTTACGGAATCCAAAACGGGAAAAGATCCCGACAAAAGGGATTATATTGTCAGCAATGAAAAAATCGAAAAAACGGGGTTCCGTCCGCAAGTATCCCTTTCCGCGGGTATCCAGGAATTGATCAAAGGGTTTACCGTCATTAGCGCGAACCGGTCCATGACCAGCCATCTGACAAATGTATAAACTTTAAAGTAGAGAGTCTGCTTTCTACTCTTACTATGAGCCAGCTAGACATTCTTTTTGTCCATCCCAACGCCTCCCAAAAGATCTACCAGGATCTCAGCAAGGATTTCTCCGCCATCGAACCGCCGATCTGGGCGGGGATGCTCGCCGCGCATTGCCAGAAAAAAGGTTTTCACGCCGACATTCTGGATTGTGAAGCCTGGCATATGGATGAGGCGCAATCTGTGGCCAGGATCAAGGAAGCAAACCCCAAGGTGAGTTGTTTTGTCGTCTATGGCCAGCAGCCCTCGGCGAGCTCGCAGAACATGGAAGGTGCGGTTGCTTTGGCCGAAGCGCTCAAAGTGGAATTCCCGCAAACCAGGATCCTTTTTGTCGGCGGCCACATCGCGGCCCTTTCACGGGAAGTCCTGGAAAAACACCCTTGCATCGATATGGTCTGCCAGAATGAAGGGGTGTATACGATCTCCAATCTGCTGAAGACGAATTTGCGCGACAAGTTAGACCAGGTCGATGGCCTCGGTTACCGCGACAACGGCAGGGTCGTCCTTAACCGCCCTTCGCCCATTGTGCCCAAGCAGGATCTGCCGGAGGAGATGCCGGGGATCGCCTGGGACAAATTGCCGATGGAGCGTTACCGCACTTCGTTGTGGCATTCGTATTCAAATAATTGCGAGCGTCAGCCATTTGCCGCGCTTTACACGAGCCTGGGCTGCCCGATGAAGTGTTCGTTTTGCATGATCAATATCATCAACCGCCGGGAGAACGAATATTCCGACGGCAGCGCGGTATTCCGTTATTGGGACCCGGATTTCATCATCCGGGATTTTGACTATTTCGCGAAGATGGGCATCAAGAACGTCAAGATCGCCGATGAACTCTTTGTGCTCAACCCCGCCCATTTCATGAAACTCTGTGAACTGATCATCGCGCGCGGTTACAAATTCAATATCTGGTGCTATTCGCGCGTCGACACGGTCAAGGAACAGTACTTGGAGACGCTCAAGAAAGCGGGCGTCAACTGGCTGGCGCTGGGTATTGAAAGCGGTAATACCAAGGTGCGTAAAGACGTGACCAAAGGACGGTTTGAAGACGTGGACATCCGCTCCGTCGTCAAGAAGATCCGCGCCCACGATATCAACGTGATTGCCAATTATATCTTCGGTTTGCCCGAGGACGATTTGACCACCATGCAGACAACGCTCGATCTGGCCCTGGAGATGAATACGGAAGAGGCGAATTTTTATTCGGCCATGGCTTACCCGGGCAGTCCGCTCTACGGTGAGGCGAAGAAAAAAGGGTGGAAGCTCCCCGGCCGTTACGCCGGGTTTTCGCAGCATTCCTGGTACGCGCAGCCGTTGCCCACGAAATATTTGACCGCCGAACAGGTGCTGGAATTCCGGGACAAGGCCTGGATGAAATATCACACCAGCCCGGCGTTTCTGGCTTTACTGAAAAAACGGTTTGGGCAGACCGCCGTCGATGAAACGCTACGCTCGACGCAGATCAAACTCAAACGAAAGATCCTTGAACAGAAAGTGACCGCCCCATGATCATCAGCCGGACACCTTTTCGCATTTCATTTTTCGGAGGCGGCACGGATTACCCCGCCTGGTTCAAAGACCACAAGGGCGCCGTCCTGGCGACGACCATCAACAAGTATTGTTATATCAGCTGCCGTTATTTGCCGCCATTTTTTGAGCACAAATCCCGGATCATTTATTCGATCATCGAGACCGTCAAGGGCGCTGGGGACATCAAACACCCGTCGGTGCGCGAGGTCTTGAAATTCCTCAAGATCCGTGACGGCGTGGAGATCCACCACGACGGCGACCTTCCGGCGCGCACGGGGCTGGGCTCAAGTTCCGCGTTTACCGTCGGGCTCTTGAACGTGCTCTACGCCCTTAAAGGCGTCATGCCCACCAAGGACCGCCTGGCCAGGGAAGCCATTCACGTGGAACAGCAGATGTGCCAGGAAAGCGTCGGTTGCCAGGACCAGACGCTGGCCGCCTACGGCGGGTTTAACTTCATCGAATTCGGCGGGAATAATCATTTGCAGGTGCGCAGCATCACCATCCCCGCGAATACGCTCAAAGGCTTGCAGAGCCATCTGATGTTGTATTTCACCGGATTTTCCCGTAATGCTTCGGAGATCGCCAGGCACCAGATCGACAATATCCCCCAGAAACAATTCGAGCTGACGACGATGTACGACATGGCCTTTCAGGCGCTGGATATTTTAAAGAAGGGTAATCTCGAGAAATTTGGCAAGCTGATGTACGAAAGCTGGAAGATAAAACGGGAATTGTCCGCCAAGATATCCACGTCCCATATCGACGATATTTATGACACAGCCATGCGCGCGGGGGCGATCGGCGGCAAGCTTCTGGGCGCCGGCGGCGGTGGATTCGTCCTGTTCTTCGTCCCGCTCGCGAAACAGAAAGCGGTTAAGGAAAAACTTAAAAAACTCCTTTTGGTGCCTTTTGAATTTGAGAACCTGGGAAGCCAGATCATTTTCTATCAACCCAGCGGGAAATAGTCCATGTTAAGCAAGACCGATGCTGTTATCCTTTGCGGCGGCCAGGGCAAGCGCCTGCAACCGATCGTGTCCGCGACGTCGAAAGTCATGGCGGATGTCAGCGGCCGTCCATTCCTGGACATTGTGATCGCGCATCTTAAAAAACAGGGCATCCGGCGCGTCATTTTGTGCACCGGATACAAGGCCGACCAGATCGAGGATTATTATCGGAAAAATTCTCAGGGCCTGACGCTCGAATTTTCAAGGGAATCCGATCCCCTGGGAACCGGCGGCGCGCTTAAAAACGCGTGGTATTTCATCGAAAGCGATCCTTTTCTGGTCTTTAACGGCGATTCTTTTTGCGCGGTCGATCTCGACGCGCTTTTGGATTTTCATCAGTCCAAGTTCGCCCGCGCGTCGGTGGTGGTCTCCTCCTCCCGAAGGGAGCCTGTCGGACAAGCGCAGGATGTGAGCGCATTTGGAAATATTTTTTTGGATGACGACATGAAGGTCGTGAAGTTCCGGGAAAAGGACCCCGGTCAAGGCGGGTGTGGCGTCAACGCGGGGGTGTATTGCTTCAATGAGGACATCTTGTTATCGATGCCTGACACTAAAAGATTTTCGCTGGAACATGACGTTTTTCCGGCGCTGGTGGGCAAGGGATTCTACGGATTTTGTGTGGGCCAGCAATTTTACGACATCGGCACGCCCGAACGCTATGAAGCGGCCCGGCAAGCGCTGGAAAGGCTTAAGCGGTGAAGATCGATACGGCTAAAAGCGCGACGTTCTCGGAGAAAGCGAAGTATAAAGTTCCCTTCGGCACGGTTTCGGTCACGAAAGAAGCGCGCGAACTGATCAGCCAGGCGCTCGATTCTAACTGGTTGACCCGCGGTAAATTCGTCCAGGAATTTGAGGAGCAATTCGCGGCGCTTTTCGGCGTCAAATACGCCGTGGCGGTCAGCAGCGGCACCGACGCCGACGCGCTCGCCTGCGCGGTTTTATATGACTACGGCGCCAGGCGCGGGGATGAGATCATCGTTCCGGCGTTGACCTTTGTCGCCACGGGCAACGCCGTTTTGCAGGCGGGATTTACGCCTGTTTTTATTGATATTCAACGTGAAACGTTGAATATCAATCCCGAGAAAATCGAGGCGGCGGTCACTTCCAGGACCCGCGCGATCATGCCGGTTCATTTGATGGGCAAACCCGCGGATATGGACGCGATCCTGCGCATTGCCGGAAAACATAAACTGCATGTCATTGAGGACGCGGCGGAGGCGCACGGCGCGGAATATAAGGGAAAAAGAATCGGCGCGATCGGCGATATGGCGGCCTTTAGTTTGTACGCGGCGCACATTGTCACCACCATTGAAGGCGGGATCGTCATCACGAACAATCCTGAAATGGCTGAGGCGCTGCGGTCGTTGCGCAACCACGGCATCGTCGGTAAATTCGAGTTCCGGCGCGTCGGCTTCTCCGCCAAGATGCACGAGTTGGAAGCGGCCGTCGGTTTGGGTAATATCAAAATATTCGACCGGATTCTGGAGAAACGCCGCCGGAATCTCCTGTATCTTATCGACAAATTCAAAAGATTTGAGAAACATTTCGTCACGATCAAAGAAGAGCCGCACGAAAAGATCGGCCCGCACGCGTTTTCTATCATCGTCAGAGAAAAGGCGGGATTTACCAAAGATGAATTTGTCGCGCATCTCGATAATGCCGGTATCGATTCGCGCAACCTTTTTTATTCGATCCCCACGCAGTGCCCCAGCTACGCGTTCCTGGGCAAGAAACCCGGCGATTTCCCTGAGGCCGAATATTGTTCCAGCAACGGCACGCATATCGGCATCCATCAGGACATCGAGCTCAAAGAGCTGGATTATGTGGCGCAGGTAACGGAAGAATTCCTTCGTTCAAGGGGAATCAAGCTTTAGACGATGCATATCGCTATTAACTGCCGCTCATTCTCAAGGAAGCAATTCACGGGGATCGGGCGCTACGCGTCGAGCCTGGTGGCCTCGCTTTCGCAGATCGACGCGGCTAACCGGTATTCGCTTTACACGACTCGAGGATGGGGCGAAGTGAAATCCAGGATCGCCCGTCGTGACGCGTCGAATTTTGCGGTCAAGTTCGATTGGTTAAGAAGGGGAGTGGCGAAGACGGTAAGGTCTGTTGATATTTACCACGCGCCGTCGCCTGAAGTCTTGCCGGACTTAAACGCCAGGACCGTTGTGACCGTCCACGATCTGATCTATAAAACGTATCCGCAGGGACACACGCAAGAAACTCTCGCGCTCTCCGAGGCGCAGTTCCAGTCTTTTATTCCGCGCTCCGCGCGGATCATTTGCAGTTCCAGAAGCACGCAAAACGATGTCCACCGCTATTTCCCCGCGGTCAAGAACAAAACTTGCTGCATTTACCAGGGTGTTGATACGAATCTTTTTTACCCTTTGCCCCAGTGGGAAATTTCGTCCGCCCGGGAAATGATGCGGGATAAAGGCGTTGTGGCACCGTTCATTCTTTTTGTCGGCACCATCGAACCGCGCAAGAATCTTAAAGGACTGCTGGAGGCTTTCGCGCGGTTGAAGCAAAAGAAAATTTTTAAGGGCAAGCTTGTTGTGGCCGGTATGGCCGGGTGGAAGGGTGAGGGATTGACCGGGTTGATCGAGCATTTGGGGATCAAGGCCGACGTCGTTTTTGAGGGGTTCGTAAGTAACGACGCGTTGCGCGTCTTTTACAATTTGGCGGAAGTGTTCGTGTTCCCGTCGTTTTACGAAGGATTCGGATACCCGATCGTGGAGGCCTTCAGCTGCGGCGCGGCGGTTGTGACCTCCGATGTGTCGTCGTGTCCGGAATTGGCCGCCGATGCCGCGCTCACCGTCGATCCCGCTGATCCCGAAGCGGTTGCCCAAGCCATTGCCAGGGTGATCCAGGACACCGGTTTGAGAAATGCGTTGCGCCAAAAAGCTCTGGCGCGCTCGCAAGGGTTTAATAACCAGGAAACGGCGAGAAAGACATTGCGGGTTTATGAGGAGGTGTATGAAAGTTAGCGGTTTTACGATAGTCCGCAACGCGGTCAAATTCAATTACCCGGCGGTTGAATCGATCCGTTCGATTCTTCCGATCTGCGATGAATTCATCGTCAACGTCGGGGAATCCGAAGATGAGACGCTCGATGTGATCCAGTCCATCGGCAGCGAAAAGATCCGCATCGTCGAGAATGAATGGGACATGTCGCAGAAATCCAGGGTCCTTTCGTACCAGACGAACCTGGCGCTCGATGCCTGCCGCGGGGACTGGGCGTTTTATCTTCAGTCCGATGAGGTTATTCACGAAGACGATCTGGGAAAAATAAAAGAGGCCATGGTGCGTTACCAGGATGATCCCGCCGTTGACGCGCTGCGCTTTCAGTGGCTGCATTTTTACGGGAGCTATTACCGGTACCGCATTGACCAGGGCTGGTATCAAAAACAGGACCGGATCATCCGTAATAACGGCATGATCGAGTCCGTCGGCGATGCCTACGCGTTCGCGCGTAAAGACGGTCAGGGATTGCGCCGTCAAAATACGGGCTGTTTTGTCTACCATTACGGCTGGGTACAGCCGCAGGAGGTGATGGCCCGGCGGCGGGCCAACGCCGAGGTGATCGGATTTGTGTCTCTGGCGGAGAATGAACGCGACGCAAAATATTCGTATGGTGACCTCAGCCGGTTCCCGGTCTATTTCGGTACGCATCCGCAGGTGATGGAAGAAAGGATTGCGGCGCATCCCTTGAGCGTGGAAGACAAAAGAAGCATCGACCGCAAATATTGGTGGTTTCCGGCGAAATGGTTTCGGGCGAGATATAAAACGGGGAGAAGGGTGAAAGAGAAAATAACTTAGGGTCAAGGGGCAAGGGACAAGGGGCAAGGAGGAAAAAGCCTTGACCCATGACCCTTGCTACTTGCCCCCACAATCTATGAAGATTAACAATTTACACGCCGTCATCCTCGCCGGTGGTTCCGGCACGCGGTTTTGGCCGGCGAGCCGGTCGAACCGGCCAAAACAATTCCTGAACCTTGTTGGCAAAGAAAGCCTGTTCCGTCAGACGATCCGCCGGATCGCATCGAAGGTGCCTGCCGGAAATATTTGGATCGTCACCAACCGCCGCTATCAAAAAGAGATCAAGCGCCAGGTAACCGGCTTTGCCGGCAGGCCCCCGAAAGGGGGCGTTCGATCATCACAGATTTTATGGGAACCTCAAGGGAAAAATACCGCGCCCGCCATCGGCTGGGCCGCGTCACGCATTCACGCGCGCGATCCGCGGGCGGTCATGGTAATCTTACCCTCTGACCATTTGATCCAGAATGAGCGCGCGTTTTTAAACGCGCTGGAAAAAGCGGTCAAGTTGGCACGGGCCAATCATCTGGTCACCTTTGGCATTGTCCCCACGCGTGCCGAAACCGGTTATGGGTATTTGAAAACCAAAAAGGCCGGCGGCATTTTACGCGTTGAGCGATTTATCGAAAAGCCCGATCTGGCCAGGGCCAAACGCTTTGCCGCGGACAAGAATTATTTCTGGAACAGCGGCATGTTCGTCTGGAAGACAGAAACGATCCTTGAGGCGTTCCGGAAATATTTACCGTTGATCTATGCCGCGCGAGGAGATATGTTAAAGGCGTGGCCCAAACTGCCCGCCATTTCCATCGACTATGGTATTTTAGAGAAGGCCAGGAATGTCGCCGCCGTTGCCGCTGACATCGGATGGTCGGATCTGGGAAGCTGGGAATCCCTGTCCGGGATCCTGCCCAAAGACAGGCACGGCAACAGCCTCAAAGGTAACGTCACTGCGCTGGATTGCCGCGACATACTTGTCTGGGCCGATAAGCGCCTCGTTGCCGCCATTGGAGTCCAAGATCTGGTTGTCATCGACACCCCCGACGCCCTTTTGGTGTGCCACAAACACCGCTCGCAGGACGTTAAAAAGCTGGTCGAGACGCTTAAAAAACGTGAGGCGCGTGTCTGTTAATGAGCCTTCCTTTTCCAACTTCAAATCTCCCTTGGAATTCTTTGACGCTGGTGGGAGATTGGAAGTTATGTTTGTTTAGAGGAAGCTCAATAATCCAGTCAAGGCTGACATATGAGCGGGATGTTTTGGGAGGAAGCAATAGTCCTGATGGTGGTCGTTGTGTCGGTGCCGGCGCTTGTTTACGCGCTGCAGAAACTCACCGGCCGGCGTTTTAATCATAAACTCGCCATTCTGCTTTTGTACGTGGTGATCTTTTCCATTTATCTGGAAATTAACGAGCGGCGCATTAAACATCAGCCGGGGGAAGATGTCTGGCTGCCCAAAGCGCTGGTGCGCATCTTAAGCAACTGGTAATTCCGGAGCCACACGGGAATGGCACTGACAGCCAAAATATATCGTCTGTCAATGGTCGCGGGGTGGACAGACCCCCATCAAGGTCGAGGCCGGGGACAGGCGACATGATGAAGAATCTTGGTGGTATAATAAAATAGAAAGCGGAATTCAGGGGGGACTTATTTATGTCCAGGAAAATCCTTATGGTGGAGGACGAACCGGATATCCGTGAAGCGGTCCAGGCGAGCTTGCGGTCCCGCGGGTATGTGGTGATCGTAGCCGCGGATGGGGAAGAAGGTCTGCGCAAGGTAAAGTCCGAGAAGCCCGATCTGGTTTTGCTGGACATCGTGATGCCCAAAGTCGACGGCTGGCAGCTGTTAAAAGCGATCCGCAGTGATGAGGCCACGCGCAAATTGCCGGTTGTGATGCTCACCGCGAACCGGGAAACCTCTTCACTCATCGAATCGCAGTCCCAGAAAGCGACGGATTATCTGATGAAACCCTTCGATATCGAGATGCTCATGCGCTTTATCAACCGTTACATTTGATGGTCGAACATAATCGCAAGTATACGTTCCGCTTCAAAGATAAACGGATAGTCTTTAACAAGCTCGCCCACGAACCGGAGTTCCATCCTTTCGCCAAGGCGCTTGTGTACGCGCTGTATCACAAGGAATACCCGACCATCCGCGTTGAAGCCAGGCTCGATGACCGTTTCCAGCCGGATTTGAACGCCTTCAGCTACGACGGGACCATGATCTTTTGGGCCGAAGTGGGTAATGTGTCGGTCCCCAAGATCGGGAAGCTCTTCAAGAAATACCGTCAGGCGCATTTTGTGTTCGTCAAAGAAGAGAAAGACGTCGCTATTTTCCAAAAGCAGCTGGACAAGATGGCCAAAGATATGCGCAGTCTCCCCCTGGTTGAGATCGTGGTCTATCCGGAACATTTTCATGAGTGGAACGTGAGCGACGAAGGCGACGTCTTTATCCGCAAGGACGACGTGACCATTATTCCTTGGCACGACCCTAAAAAGAAGGTGAAATATTATTGATAAAGAAGTGATCGGTGCTAAGTTGTAAGTGGCAACTAAAAAGCAGGCGATAACTGTCATGGTCTCATTGAATGAATAATAGTGAAAAAATAGCCGAAGCGAAATATTCCGAGGAGCAGATAAGTATTTGCGTTGCGGTCATGGACGACCTGGTCCGAAACAGCGTCGGATTGGCCCATCTGTCCACGGAATTGCGGATCGCCTTGATCACCGCGGCCGGGAAGCTCTCGCGCCCGGAGCGTGATGAGATCCGCAAGCGCAAACGCGACAGCCGGCGCATCAAACGCCAGCGGGTCGTCAATTATGAGCGGCGTCTGCGCGCCTCGACCGGCATTCGCAGCGCGCGGGAAGCGGCGGTCTTTGCCGCGCCTTTACAGATCACGGACACGAGCGCCCCGGAGAGATTCAAGGAGCCTGAATTGGTCTCGCCCCGCGATTGTTACGTCTGCAAGCGCGCGTTTACCCGGGTACATTTTTTCTACGACGCGATGTGTCCGGGCTGCGCCGAGTTCAATTACGCCAAGCGCTTCCAGACGGCGCCCTTAAACGGCCAGGTCGCTTTGATCACCGGATCGCGTTTGAAGATCGGGTATCAGGCGACGCTCATGATGCTGCGCGCGGGCGCCCGGGTGATCGCCACGACCCGCTTTCCCGTCGATTCGGCGCTGCGGTACGCGCGCGAAGCGGATTTTGTCCAGTGGCAGGACCGGCTGCATGTTTATGGGCTGGACCTGCGCCACACGCCCAGCATCGAGATCTTTTGCAACTATATCGAGCAGAAATACGACCGTCTGGATATCCTGATCAACAACGCGGCGCAAACGGTACGCCGGCCGCCGGGTTTTTACGGCCATCTGGTGGAAAATGAAACCAAAAGAATCGAAGACTTGCCCGAAGGCGTTCAACGGCTTCTTGGTCCTTTTGATATGTGCAAGAAAGAATTGGTGTCTTATACGAACGTTAATCCGGCAACGGATCTGGTGCCCGCAGTGGCCTGGAATGGGAAAATGCAGGGGATCGGGTTATCCGCGTCCGCCGCGCTTTCGCAAATTCCTTACGCCTACGATCACGCCTTGCCCGCGGAACAGGTTTTTCCCAAGGGCAAACTGGACGCGGACCTCCAGCAGGTGGATTTGCGGGAAACCAACAGCTGGCGCCTGCGCTTGGGCGAGGTCCCCACGGCGGAGCTCCTGGAGCTGCAGCTGGTGAACGCCATCGCGCCGTTTGTCCTGTGCAACCGGTTGTCGACGATGATGAAACGCGATCATACGGGGCAAAAACATATCGTCAATGTCTCCGCGATGGAAGGGAAATTCCTGCGTTACGTCAAGACCGACCGTCACCCGCATACCAATATGGCCAAGGCGGCGCTTAATATGTTGACCCACACCTCGGCGAGCGATCTGGTCAAATCCGGCATCTTTATGAACTCGGTGGACACCGGCTGGGTCACCGATGAAGATCCTTTCGCGCTTTCCCGGCGCAAGCAACAGGTGCATGATTTTCAGCCCCCTTTGGATATCGTCGACGGCGCCGCGCGGGTGTGCGATCCATTTTTCGACGGCATCTTGACGGGCAAGCACTGGTGCGGGAAGTTCCTGAAGGATTATTTCCCCATCGATTGGTGAAAGGGCCATTCCAGAAAGAATAGCCCTTTCACCCCGGAGAACCATGTTTTTACGCAAGACCTTGATCCTTAGCCGAAAAGACGTCGCGAAACTGCTCGATGTCCAACGCGCCATTGGGGCGGTGGAGGAGGCATTTGCGCAATACGGTCTTGGCCGGGCGCGGATGCCGCCGAAGATCTACCTCGATCTCCCGGAATTCGCGGGAGATTTTCGCGCGATGCCTTCTTACGTTCGCAAGTTCAAACTCTGCACGCTCAAATGGGTCAACGCGCATCCGCGAAACGCGCGCTTCGGGTTGCCGGCGGTCATGGCCGTTTTGATCGTCAGCGATCCCAAAACCGGTTTTCCTCTGGCGATCATGGATGGGACGCTGGCGACGAGCCTGCGCACCGGCGCGGGCGGGGCGGTAGCGGCCAAATATCTGGCGCGAAGGAATTCCAGTGTGGCGGCGCTCGTGGGCTGCGGGGTGCAGGCGCGCTCACAGCTTGCAGCATTACGCGAAATTTTTAAGATCAAGGAAGTGCGCGTGTGGGGCCACCAAAAAGCTTTGGCCGCGCGGTTCATCCGCACGATGAGAAAGCCCGGCGAGGTCATGACTGCCGCCGCGCGCATCCAGGGATGTGTTACCGGCGCCGACATTGTGGTGACAACTACACCGTCGCGCAAGCCCATCATTCGATCGCAATGGATCAAAGACGGCACGCATATCAATGCCATCGGCGCCGACGCGCCGGGGAAAGAAGAGCTTGATCCGGAAATTTTCAAACGGGCCAGGGTGGTGGTCGATGACGTAGAGCAAGCCAGCCACAGCGGCGAAATCAACGTGCCTGTCGCGAAGGGAATTTTTAAGCCAGAAAATATTTACGCGACTTTGGGTGAAGTCGTTGCCGGCAAGAAAAAAGGCAGGAACAGCCCTCACGCCGTGACCGTATTCGATTCCACCGGCCTCGCCATCCAGGACACCGCGGTCGCCAGCCTTATCTACAAAGCGGCCCTGAAGGAGAACATCGGACGCTGGATGACGATCGTTTAAAGTTAAACATAAAAGAGATGAAAATCCTCATCATCAACGTTTTTGGTATTGGCGATGTGCTGTTTACCACACCTTTGATCAGCAATCTCAAGGCGGCGCACCCGGACGGTTACCTCGGGTATCTGTGCAACCGTCGGACGGTTCCGGTCCTAGAACACAATCCCAAGATCAGCCGGATTTTCGTGTACGAACGTGATGAATTGGAAGCCGTGCGCCGTAAGTCGCCCGTGCGTTACTGGCAATCGCTCGGCAAATTGGTGGGTGACATCTGTAAAGAGCGCTTTGACCTGGTTTTAGATATTTCTTTGAACAGTTCTATGGGGTTTTTAGCTTTGGCGGCGGGCATCCCGCGGCGCGTGGGGTTCGATTACAAGGGCCGCGGCCGGTTCCTCACGCAAAAGATCCCTTTGGAGGGTTACGAAAACCGGCATGTGGTCGAATATTATCTGGATCTTTTGGCCCAAATTGGTGTTCCGGTCGTACATAAGAGCATGGAATTGCCTTTGACCACGGCAGATATGGATTGGGCCGCGGGATTCCTGGAAGACAATGGCGTTTTCGGCCGCGGCCAGGTCATCGGCCTTGTTCCCGGGGGCGGGGAAAGCTGGGGAAAGGACGCTTCCTGCAAGCGTTGGAGCGCTGAACGCTTCGCGAAATTAGCCGACAAATTGATTGAAAAATCCGCCGCGCAAATTATACTGTTGGGTGGCCCGACGGAGGCCGGATTATGCGGCTCCGTCGCGCGCGGGATGAACAATCCTTGCGTTTCGGCCTGCGGGAAGACGTCTTTAAGTCAGTTCGCGGCGCTCGCCAAACGGTGCGCGCTGATCGTCGCCAACGACGGCGGGCCGTTGCATGTGGCGGCGGCATCAGGGAGTAAAACTGTTTCGATCTTTGGTCCTGTCGATGAGGTTGTTTACGGACCGTATCCCGCGCAAGGACATAAAGTTGTCAAAAAAGATCTTCCTTGCCAGCCGTGTTACCGGAGATTCCGCCGGGCTGATTGCGGACATATCCGTTGTCTGAATGATCTGACTGTCGAAGAAGTATTCAAAAAGGTTGAAGAAATTTTATGAACGTTCCATTCGTTGATTTTCACGAGCAGTACCATGCCGTCAAGGACAAGATCGATGCCGGGCTCAAGAAGGTCTTTGAGGACGGCAGTTTTATTCTAGGGCCGCAGGAAAAGGCGTTTGAACAGGATTTCGCCCGTTATTGCGACGCCCAATACGCCGTGGGCGTTAATTCCGGGACGGACGCGTTGTATCTGGCCCTTCAGGCCATTGATATCGGTCCCGGGGATGAAGTGATCCTGCCGAGTTTTACTTTTATCGCGACGGCCTTGTGCGTATCTTACACGGGCGCCAGGCCGGTGTTCGTTGACATCGAAGATCAAACGTGCAATATCGATCCCGCGCGGTTCCAGGCGGCGATCACCCAAAGGACCAAAGCGGTCATCCCGGTGCACATTTACGGCCAACCGGCGGACATGAAAGAGATCAACGCGATCGCGAAAAAGCATGATATTACCGTTATTGAGGACGCTTGCCAGGCGCACGGGTCAACGTATAACGGCAAGAAGGCCGGGTCACTCGGTGACATTGCCTGTTTTAGCTTTTATCCCACCAAAAGTTTGGGCGCCTTTGGCGACGGCGGCATGGTCGTAACCAGCAATAAAGATGTCTACGAAAAAATCCTGATGCTTAGAGATTATGGCCGCACCGGGCGTTATGATCATAAGATCAAAGGGCATAATTCGCGTCTGGATACCGTCCAGGCGGTCGTCCTGGCGGCGAAATTGCCGCTTTTGGACCAATGGAACAAGATGCGTAACGACGTGGCCGCTCATTACGGCAAGTTGCTCAAAGGCGCCGAGGGGATCGTCACTCCGGTCCTCAAAAAAGACCGCACGCATGTCTATCAGACCTACGCGGTGCGCCTGCCTGCCTCGCTGGCAGGCGGGCGGCAGGCAGGTATCCCCAACCGTGACAAGATCTGCGATGCGATGAAGACCAAAGGCATCGGTGTCTTGATCCATTACCCGATTCCCCTGCACCTGCAGGAGGCGTACGCGGATCTGGGCTGCAAAAAGGGAGATTTCCCGGTCTCGGAGAAAATCGCCAAGGAAATTTTGTCACTGCCGATGTTCCCGCACATGAGAAAAGATCAAGTTGAATATGTGTGCGAAAATTTGAAAGGATTAGTCATCAGTCATCAGTCGTCAGCCGTCAGCTGAAGACTGATAGCTGATGACTGAAAGCTAAGAATGAGCACGGTTTCAGTCACGGTTGCGGTCATTACCAAAAACGAAGAGAAGAATATCGACGAATGTTTGGGCAGCGTGCGCGGGTGGGCCGATGAGATCATCGTGGTCGATGATGAAAGCACGGACAGGACCGTAGAGCTGGCGCGCCGCTACACCGACCGCGTTTTTCACCGCAAGATGGACAACGAAGGCATCCACCGCAACTGGGCCCACGCGCAGGCGAGAAATTCCTGGGTGATGATCCTTGATGCCGACGAGCAGGCGACTGAAGAATTAAAAAGTGAAATTGCCGCCGCCTTGCCCGGCACGACGCACAGTTGTTTTTCCGTCCCCATCAAGACTTATATCGGTAAAACGTGGATCCGGCACTCGGGCTGGTATCCGGCCAGCAAGATACGGCTTTTCCGCAAGGAACATTTCGAGTATGAGGAAGTCGGCGTTCATCCGCGGGCGTTTTTGGAGCCGGGAAAGACCGAAGGGCACCTGACCAAAGATATTGTTCATAAAGGATATCCGGATATTGAACATTTTTTGGCGAGCGTCAATCGCCAAACGACGCTCGAGGCCCGGAAATGGATCGTCACCAACAGAAAAATGTCGTTTGGCAAGGCGCTCTGGCGCATGATCGACCGCTTTCCACGAAGGTATATTCGAAAAAAAGGATACAAGGACGGGATGTACGGCTTTCTCATTGCTTATTTCGATTCGTTTTATCAGCTGATGAGTTATCTCAAGTATCTGGAGATGAAAAAACAAAAATAAACATATGAAACTGGTTTTTCTCGACAGAGACGGGGTGATCAACGAGTTCCCCGGCAACGGCAAATACGTCACGAAACTCAAGGAATTCCATTTTATCCCGGGTTCTCTGGAGGCCCTGCGGACCCTTACCCGGGAGCACTTCACGGTTTTTATCATATCCAATCAGGCCGGCGTCAGCAAAGGCGTCTACACAAAAGAAAAGCTTAGCCACATCACGCACAACATGCTTGACAAGATCAGGCAATCCGGGGGGCGGATCAAGAGGGTTTTTTACTGCACGCACCGCTCCGATGAAGGATGCGACTGCCGCAAGCCGGAGATCGGCTCCGTGCGCAAGGCTTTTGAGACGATGAACAAGAGCATCCGCGCGGCGCAAAAGGCCTTTTTCGTCGGGGACACGGAGTCTGACATCCTTGCCGGGCATAATGCCGGGTGCAAAACGATCTTTGTCCTCTCCGGACGCGAAGACCGCCGCCACATGCGCGCGTGGGCGGTGCGTCCGGATTTTATCGCCGCCGATCTCCTGGAAGCTGTTGATATCATCAGCCATAACCACGCGAAACCTTCCAAGCAGCTTAGGAAAGAGAAAAGATCCTAAGTAAGGCCTTATGAAGATCCTCGTCATCCATGCTTCTGCCGGGGCCGGACATCTTAAGGCCGCCCAAGCCATCTACGACGCTTTGAAAAAGAACACTTCTTTTGAAGCGGTGTTCGCGGACGCGCTGGATTATACCAGCCCGTCCTTTAAGAAGTTTTATCAGCGCACGTACATTTTTCTGGTCACCGGGATGTCCTGGCTATGGGGGTTCTCTTTCGAGCTTCTTGACCGGCCGTGGATCCAGCCGCTGATGCGCTCCGCCCGCAGGTTTTATAACGGGTTCAACGCGCGGCGGTTGAGCGCTTTTCTTAAGGACCGGAATTTTGATTATGTGGTCACGACCCATTTCCTGCCAAGCGAAGTCGTCGCGGCGTTGAAAAGAACAGGAGAGATCCGTTCCCGGCTGATCACGGTCGTCACTGATTTCGATGTCCACCGGATCTGGCTCAACCCGGAGACGGATTATTACGCCGTTGCCAGCGAATGGACGGCGCGCAAACTTCAGCAGCTTGGCATTGCCGGGGGAAAGATCCGTGTCACCGGGATCCCGGTCAATGAGCAGTTCCTCCACCCCGCGGACCGCGGAGAACTAAAAAAGAAATTGGGCCTCAAGGAGAACGTATTCACCGTCCTTATTGCCACGGGGTCATTCGGGATCGGTCCCATCGAGGAGATCCTGCAGATCCTGGAGCGGGAAGACGACTTTCAGACGCTGGTCGTCTGCGGGCATAACCGGCGTCTTTTCGAGCGGTTAAGAGGGCGCAATTATCGCGGGGCAGAAATTCTCGGATTGGTCGACAATATGCACGAACTGATGGCCGCCTCCGACTGCATGGTGACCAAGCCCGGCGGCTTATCGATCGCCGAGGCCTTGGTCAGCCATTTGCCGATGATTTTTTTTCATCCTATCCCCGGGCAGGAGACCGGTAACGTGCGGGTCTTGCGTGAATACGGCATCGGATGCATGCCGGCGAACGTGCCGGGCATTGCCGGAGAGTTACGAAAATTAAAATCTTTCCGCGACGCGCATTTGACGGCGCTCAAACAGACCCAGCGGCTGGCACGGCCGGCGGCGGTGCGGGATATCATTGCATTGATTGGATAAATTTCTTAAGGTCCATGGGTTAAGGTAAGGATGCCCGTGTCGGTGACGTCTTATGGTAACGCCTTTTTAACATAACCGTTGCCGTATTACGAAACGGGCTTCGTTACCATAACCCTTTGACGTTTTAGAGCTTTGTTATGCCACTTAAAATAGCCCAGGTTGTCGTCGGCCTTCCCGTGGAAGGCCCTTTTGATTATTCGGTGCCGCCGGCGCTGATGGATAAAGTTGCCGTCGGGCAGCGTGTATGTGTCCTTTTTAACCGGCGGCAACGGCTTGGTACTATCGTCGGGTTCAAAGCGAAAAGTTTTTTCAAACGGTTAAATCCCGTTTTATCCTGCCTCGACAATCTTCCGGTTCTTGATGAAAAAGCATTGACCCTCACCAAAGAATTAAGCGCCTGTTACGCGTGTTCCTGGGGCGAGGCCATCGAGACGTGGTTGCCGCCGGCGTTGCGAACGACCAGGCCTTTGGAATGGACGCCGCCGGTATCCGGCGTTAAGCCGGAAAGTCCGCCCGCCGCCATTTTGTTGCATGACAAAAGTCTTGATAAACGCTGGCCGCTGATTTTGGACATGATCCACAAAACATTGGACGCCAACCGCAGCGTGGTCTTTCTGGTCCCTGAAGCGGCGATGGTCGACTTCGTCGTTGCTCATTTGGCGAAAGCTGTTTCTGTTCCGATCGTGGTCCTCGACAAAAAGGCCTCCGCCTCGAAAGAACTGGAAAGCTGGCTCGCGGTCAGAGAGGGAAAGGCCCGTGCCATTGTCGGCACGCGCTCGGCGATCTTCGCCCCGGCGGCAGATTTGGGGCTCATCATCATTTATGAAGAAGAAAATCCGGCGTATAAGCAGGAGCAGACACCCCATTACGACGCGCGCACGCTCGCGCGGATACGCGCCGGCGTGGAACAGTGTTCCGTTTTATACGTCAGTTCCGCCCCCAGCGCCGAGACGTGGTTCCACTTCCTGAAGGAACAGACCCGGAAGGAAAAATGGCAGAAGATCACCTGCGAGGCCGAACGTTCAAGCGCCATCCAGATCGTCGACATGACAAACTATAATCCGCAAAGGACCTCGATCCTTTCTTTCCCTTTACAGAACGCCATCCGCGACACGCTGGCCCAGCAGGGCAAGGTGGTTTTGTTGATGAACCGCAAGGGATTTACGACGCGCACGCATTGCCAGCAGTGCGGCTTTACGGTCAAATGTGAACGCTGTAACGTCAATTTGACGTACTTGTATTCCCGGAAGGTCATGGTTTGCCGGCATTGCAACTTCAAAACGGAACTGCCCAAAATTTGTCCGCAATGCCGCGGCGGGTATTTGCGCTCCAGCGGGACGGGCACCGAGAAGCTGGAGAGCGAAGTGGCGCGGCTGTACCCGCAGGCCCGCGTGGGGCGCTTTGACACCAACAGTAAAAATTTCCCGCGTCAGGCCGACATCGTTATTACGACCAAAGCTGTTTTAAGAGAGCGGGAGGCGCTGGACACTTCCCTGGTCGCGGTCATCAATTTTGACGCGGAGCTTCATCATCTGGATTTCCGCTGTGGCCATCACGCCTTTGCCCTTTTGGTGCGGCTGCGCCAGATGGCTTCGCAAAAATTACTCGTGCAAACGCGCATGATGGATAATTACGCTTTACAATCCGTGCGCGAGAACGATCTTGACGGATTTTATAAAAAGGAATTGAGCCTTCGCAAAGAGCTGGGGTTCCCTCCGTACCGGCATCTGGTCTCCATCGGCCTGCGCGGGGTCAACGAAGACTTCGTCTTCGAACAGGCCAAAGAGCTCTTCGCGCGGCTGGAGAAGGACCATAGTCCCAAAGTGGAAATATCCGATCCTCATCCCGACGTGAACCCTAAACTGCGGGACAAGTATCGTTTTACAATCCTGTTGAAAGGCCCTTCGGTCAAGCGTATACTGGCGTTTATTAAGAAAGCCCTAAAAGATTTCGCGAAAAAAAGAAACATGATTGTAACCATCAACGTTGATCCGTAAATGAAGCAAAGAAGCAAGAAACAAGAAGCAAAGACGATGATTTTTTCTCTGCTTCTTGCCTCTTGCTTCTCTATTTCTCATTATGAATATTATATTTTTCGGCAGTGACGATTTCGCCGCGGTTCATCTCGAGGCCTTGTTCGGCTCGGAACACAAGGTCTGCGCCTGCGTGACGCAGCCGGATAAAGCCAGGGGACGCGGCATGGAGGTATCCGCTTCTCCCGTCAAAGAAACGGCTTTGCGTAAAGGCGTTCCTGTTTTTCAGCCTTCGGATTTGAAGGAACAGAATTTCTTGAAAGGACTGCGGGTATTGGAACCCGATCTGTTCGTGGTCATTGCCTACGGACGGCTCCTTCCCGCTGAAGTGCTGGCCATCCCGCGGACGTTCGCGGTCAACGTCCATAGTTCCTTGCTTCCTCAATATCGTGGCGCGGCGCCGATCAACTGGGCGGTCATCAACGGGGAACGTGAAACGGGTATTTCGATCATGCGGGTCACGGCGAAAATGGACGCGGGCGATATTGTTACCCAAAAAAGATTGAAGATCCTCAAGGCCGATACGGCCGCGAGCGTGCGCGCGCGCATGATGGAAACGGGACCGGAGCTTCTTTTAAAGACGATTGACTCCCTTGAAAAGGGAACCTATACTTTTACCGTCCAGGACGATCAAAAAGCGACGCCGGCGCCCAAATTAACGAAAGAACTGGGACATATCCAGTGGGGCAAACCGGCGCGGGCCGTTAATAACCTGGCGCGCGGATTGTTGCCTTGGCCGACGGCCTATACGTATTATCAGGGGAAGCTTTTGAAGATACTGGAAACCGAAGTAGTCCCGGGCAATTTCCTTGCGTATTCGCCCGGAGAGGTGGCCACGGTGGACAAGAAAGGTTTTACCGTCGCCACCGCCGACCAGGGGCTTTTGGTCAAGGCGGTGCATCTGGAAGCCTCCAGGCCGATGAGCGCGTATCAGTTCATGATGGGTCACCGGTTGGGAGTTGGATTTAGATTCGACAAGTAGAAGCAGAGAATCAAAGAAACAAGAAGCAAGAAAAATTTTTACCTCTTGTTTCTTGTATCTTTACTTCAGATGGAATCAGAGCTATGCCAGAATTCCGACAAGATCCTGTGATCGGCCGTTGGGTCATTATTTCCGTTGAAAGGGCGCGCCGGCCCGGGAATTTTATCGATCCGATCAACCGGCGCCGGCGCGACGATGATCAGGCGTGCGATCTGTGCGTCAAGCCCGAGAACCCGGTGTACACTCTGGGGGATATCTGCGTGGTGCGTTCCCGGCAACCTTCCGCGACGTCGGGACAACAAACATCCATCCCTGACGGGCAAAACGGCCTTTACGAAGTGATCAAGGACGTCGGCATCCACGAGACGGTCATTGAGACGCCCGATCACGTGTCCAATATGGCTGATCTGCCGGTCGGAAGGATCAGGGAAATCGTGCAAACTTACGTCGCCCGGTTCAACGAGATAGAGCAGAACACCCGCCTGACGCACGCGTTGATCTACAAGAATTACGGATTGTCCCAGTTCGCCCACCACGCCTGTTCTCATGTCATGGCCATGCCCGTGGCGTCGCTGGAGATCTCCGAAAAGCTCTCCGGCGCCCAGAAATATTTCAGGGATCACAGGCGCTGCGTGTATTGCGATCTCATCGAGCGGGAGATCAAGGACAAAAAGCGGATTGTCGTTGAAACCGACGATTTTTTAGCGGTCATTCCCTTCGCGGCGCGGTTCCTTTTTGAAACATGGGTCATCCCCAAGAAACATCACGCGGATTTCGCCCAGGGCATCCGCGGCCATGAGGAGGGTCTGGCGAGAATATTCAAAATAGTCCTGCAGAAGATCAAAAATGGCCTTGATGATACCGCGTACAACTGGGTCATCCAGACGGCGCCGTTTCGTCGTCAAGACGTCGCGCGCGGCAAATGGCGGACGATCGACGTGGATTATCATTGGCACGTGGAGCTGATCCCGCGGCTGACCCGCATGGCCGGGTTTGAAAAAGGGAGCGGGTTTTACATCTGCGCCATCCCTCCCGAGGAAATGGCGGAATATCTGCGGGACAAGGAGATATAAAGAGGAATAAATTATGGCGGAATTAAGACACAATCCTTTAAGCGGCCAATGGGTTATCGTCCACGTGGAAGACTCCTGGGGGCCGGAAAAATACGAGCGGGAAGACCATTCGATCCTCGCCAAGGCGACCTGTCAATTTTGTCCGGGCCGGGAATTCTTTACGCCGCCGGAGATCGAGGCGGTCCGAAGGAGCCCGCCGGGCTCCCGCCCCAATTCTCCGGGCTGGCAGGTGCGGATCATCCCCAACAAGTTTCCCGCCTTGCGGATCGAGGGGGATCTGGACCTGCGTCACGACGGAATGTACACGCTTTCCAACGGCATCGGCGCGCACGAGGTCTTCATCGAAACGCCGGCGCATGAACGCAACCTCGCCGATCTTAACGATGACGAGATGTTTCACGTGATCGATAAATACCAAAGCCGGCTTAACGACTTGACCAAAGACCGGAGGTTCAAGTATATTCTGATCTTCAAGAATTACGGCGAATCGGCCGGCACGACGGTCGAGCATCCGCACAGTCAGATCATCGCGCTCCCTATGGTCCCCCAATATGTCGCGCAGGAACTGGAGGGGACCCAGGCCTATTACGACCGGTATCAACGTTGTGTTTGTTGCGATATGATCGCCCAGGAATACCGCGCCGGTACGCGCGTTATCACGGACAACGCGCAATTCCTGGCCTTTTGTCCGTTCGCGTCGGGGTATCCTTTTGAATGCTGCATTATCCCGCGGGAACACACTTGCCGGTTTGACACGATGAACGACGGGGAAAAATACGCCTTGGGCAATATCCTGCGCGAGACGCTGGCGAAGATTAAAGGATGCCTCTGGGACCCTTCCTATAATCTCTACATCCATGTCGCGCCGGTCAATGACGGGCCGCAGGAACATTTCCACTGGCACATCGAGATCGTCCCCAAGCTGATGCGAACCGTCGGCCTGGAGCGCGGGACCGGTTTTTTCAGCGTGCCCACCGACCCCGACCACGCCGCCCGGTATTTAAGGGAAGCCGCAGTCATCGCCCGTCGCTAATGGTTAAATCAGTGACAGGGACTAATTTAAAATTAGTCCCTGTCACTGATTTAAAAGTTTCTTGACATTTTAAACCTCAAAGGATATTGTATAAAATCTATTCGAAGACGAAATAATTCTCAGGTTATATTTTTACAATATAAACGTGGAGGTAAGCAATGGTTAAGATAGGAATTAACGGGTTTGGACGCATCGGACGGCTGGTCTTTCGCGCGGCGATGGAACATCCCCAGGCGCAGATCGTCGGCATCAACGACCTTTTTGAGGCGGATTATCTCGCCTACATGCTCAAATACGATTCGACCCACGGTGAATTCAAGGGCACGATCAACGTCGAAGGCAATACCCTCATCGTCAACGGCAAAAAGATCCGCGTGACGGCGGAAAAAGACCCGGCAAATCTGAAATGGAACGAGGTCGGCGCCGATTATGTCGTCGAATCGACCGGGTTATTCACCACGATCGATACCGCCAAAGGACATTTAACGGCCGGGGCCAGGAAGGTCATCATTTCCGCTCCGTCGGCCGATGCCCCGATGTTCGTCATGGGTGTCAACCAGGATTCTTACAAGCCGGAGATGGATGTCATTTCCAACGCGTCCTGCACGACCAACTGTCTGGCGCCGGTTGCCAAGGTCCTTAACGACAAGTGGGGGATTGTGGAAGGGTTGATGACGACCTGCCACGCCGTTACGGCAACGCAAAAGACCGTCGACGGGCCGTCCAAGAAGGATTGGCGCGGCGGCCGCGGGGCTTACCAGAATATTATTCCTTCTTCCACGGGCGCTGCCAAAGCGGTGGGGAAAGTCATTCCGGCGTTAAACGGAAAATTGACCGGCATGGCCTTTCGCGTGCCGACCGCCAACGTTTCTGTCGTTGATCTGACCTGCAAGCTGGCGAAACCCGCCAAGTGGGATGAGATCAAACAGGCGATGAAGCAGGCTTCCGAGGGGCCGTTGAAGGGAATCCTCGGCTACACGGAAGACCAGGTTGTCTCATCGGATTTTAACGGCGACAAACGCACCTCGATATTTGACGCGGACGCCGGCATCGCGCTTAATGATACCTTTGTTAAAGTGGTTTCGTGGTATGACAATGAGTGGGGTTATTCGAATAAAACTGTCGATCTTATTCAATATATCGATAGTGTTAAGTAGGGGTTACGACAAATCATAGTCGTTTTTGATCGAAGTAATGTTCAAAAAGCAACATTGATAAAAAGCAAAACGATAGGATTCTATCGGTAATAAAAAGGCCAGTTGCAGAAATGCGGCTGGCCTTTTTTGATAGTAAAATAATTGAGATTATTCCTGTAAATATGAAGAGAAGCACTTGATAACAAAGGGTTTGTGGGGCGATTGAGGCGTTTATGGGGCGATTAAAAGTTTAATGTTCGTGTTGAAAATTGCTTGGTACAACAACTTTAATTTATTAATTTTGCCCTTGCAAAATGTATCAAATGTGATACACTATTATTGTTAGATAATATTAAAAACAAAATTGGGACCGTTCAATGGTTAGGCATAGATTTGGCGGATACATAATAAAGCACCATAAACCTGACCACCCGCCGTATCATGTGCATATTTACAATGATCGTGGCTTTGTGGGCAGATTTAACATAGAAGCGCAAGTAATGATGGAAACTGGTCTCCCGGTCACAGGGAAGCTCAAAAAGGCATTGATAGATGCCGGATACTATATCGAAAAAAAGGGGTGATCTAAATGACATATGACATTCTTCTTGCCACAAAAGACAGCAAAGTAGGAATTGATATTAAGAGAGCCATATCTCATGCTAAATTGCAGTTTAAACTTATTGATGTTATTTCTAGATTAAATACTATTTCAACAGTTAGAAATAAAATGAATGAACTTATCTTATTGGATTTAAAATTACCTAATGAAGATTTTGAAAGATTTATGTTTTATCTTAACCAAAGAAATGATGAAATCCCGATTATTTTGTTAACAAAGATGGAAGCTCTAAAGGATAAAATTGAAGTACTCAGAAATCTTCCTATATATGATTGTATTGAATCTTCTTCTAATGAAAAACAGGTATTAAGTATGTTGGAGAACTTTATAAAATTGTTAGATGTTGATATGGACAAAAAATTTGCAAGGGTTGAATATTTAAAGAAAGAAAATGTTTTTGTGTGCACATTTAAAAACATGGAAACATTTTTTTTAAGTAGAAAGAATATTTCTGAAGATGATGGATCAGAAGTTGTAAGTGCGAAGATTGATAAAAAGGGGTATTTTATTGAAGTTAAACTAAAATCAGGTAAAGAGTATGAGCTAGTTTGGGATTTCGTGCGGCATATGTGTGATGAAAGTTATGAGTATCATATTAGTAAAATACAACAGGGGCATAAGATTTCACCAGAAGAAATCGGAAATAGAATATATACTTTGCGTAAGCAAAAAAATATGACTCAGGATGACCTCGAATTAAGAACAAGTATTAAAAGGGCAAATATTTCGAGAATAGAAAGTGGTAAGCATTATCCTAATCTCGAGACTTTAGAGAAAATTGCTGGTGCTTTTGAGATTCCCGTAGCTCAGTTAATTGTAAAATAAATTATTATGATTTGATGCAAGAAATGATTCTGTTAAAGATGGAATTTTGTTGATAGAAAAAACCATCTATATATCATTCTCAGTGGTGTGTTCGAAGGGGAGAAGTCCTCCACAAAAAATAAACAAGACCTTCGTTAGCAAATCTGCTGATGGAGGTTTTTTATTCTCATAAACTTTATTCGGAAGTTTTAAATACCTTTTGGAATAGAAAGAATGACGATATGTAGAACTGATATTGAGAAAGCTCTTGATGAGATGATCTCTAACGAGGAAGGAATGAGATTCCAGGGGCTTGCTGTAGTTCTTGTAAAGCTAAAATGGCCTGAATTTATAGCTTCCGAACGACATAATGATTTGGGTTTAGACGCTTACGTGCCCGCACATCTTGCTAGTGACGGTGTCGGAAAAGCCTTAGCTTGTTCGCTAACTACAACTCTTGAAAAGATAAAAGGAGATATTGAAAAGTTTAAGAATCATATCAAGGATGTGAGTGTCCTTTTGTTTGCCACGCCTAAGAAAGTGACTAAAGATGTCGAGAAAAAGTGGGCAGATGAGATTCAAAATGCCTATGGTATTAAACTCATTACTGTTCCGAGAGAAGATATCATCACAGATTTGATGATACCCACCAATATTTCGCTCTGTCAGTCGCATCTTAATATTCAGGTTTCAGTTGAACCAACGCTACAGGAGTTAATTACAAAAACTCGAGAGGCAACGGATGAGGTATTAGCGGCATGGCTAGCACATCCACGTTTAGCCGGAAGACCAAAGATAGAACTGCAGTCGATTAGCCTTGATAAAGACGGACGTCAGATCGGAGAATTTTCAAGTCTTACAAGTTTGTCTCAATTGCTTCAAGAGGGCCGCCGAATTATATTGGAAGCACCTGCTGGACGAGGAAAAACCACGACGCTTATTCAACTCGCTGAGCGCATGGATCGATTGTCTTTTCTAATTGATTTTCCAACATGGGTGAAATCAAACAACGATATTTTAGAATTTATTTCCAAGATGCCTCAGTTTCTATCTCGTAGAATAGACGCTAGGGCCCTCGCGCAAATGTATAACGTACTGCCTTGTGTGTTCCTATTGAATGGATGGAATGAGGTTTCGGATACCTATTCTGATGAGGCGGTGCGAACACTTTCTGATTTAGAACGCAATTTCCCCAAAGCCGGTATTATTGTTGCAACTCGAACACACCACATCAAACCTCCATTGCCGGGTTCCTCTAGAATTCAGTTGCTTTCTTTGAATCGGCGACAGCGAGTGGAATATCTTAATCAGGCGTTGGCAAGCCGTGCGCGAGAACTCATTCCGCAATTAGAGAATGATCGCGTTTTAGACGACCTGACTAGAACCCCATTAATTCTTGCTGAAGTAGTGAATATTTTTTTATCGGGATTAGCCATTCCAAAAACAAAGACAGGCATTTTAGATGCTGTGATACGGTTGGCTGAAGAATCTGATGAGCACCGAGATCACTTGGCACGTTCACCACTCTTGGGTAAGAGTCGAGACTATTTAGCTGACCTCGCTGTTCAAATGACGAAAATCGGTACTGTAACGATGGAAGAAATGGACGCTCGGAGAGTTGTTAATTTATTGAGTCGTAAATTACAGGCGGAGGGACAAATTGTAAATCTATCCGAGCCAGCGGAGATTTTAAGCGTGCTTTGTGCGCATCACGTATTAGAACGCTTGGAGTATCCTTCAGTGGCATTCAAATTTCAGCACCAACAGTTGCAGGAGTGGTATGTTGCCACGGTTTTAAGGAAACTTCTCTTGGAACTTGTTGAGAAAAATGATCAGGATAGTAATCGGAATTTTATACGAGAGTATGTTAATAAGCCCTCTTGGGAAGAACCACTTCGAATGGTTGCTGAAGAAGTTGGTGATTTGAAGAATGAATCGGCCGATGCTAAAGAGTTGATAAAAGGCGGGAAGATGTTGGTTGAATTTGCGCTAGAGGTAGGCCCAGTTTTTGCCGCAGAGCTGGCCCGATTGTGTGGAAATGCTGTTTGGATGGAAGTGCGAAATAATTTAGGAGAGTGTTTACGGGCGTGGTATCAGATGGGTATCGATTCTCATAAACGCTGCGCATTGGCTGGAATGATTGCCAGTGGCTCAGAAGATTTTAAAGACATTCTATTGCCGCTTTTAACAAGCGCCGATCAGCAAGTACGCCTCAGAGCATATCGTTCATTTAGAGAATTCCATGTGTCCAGTTTAGGAGAGAACTGGAAGCAGATCGTTAAAACTTGGAAAGACGAGCACCAAGCCGATTTTATCGGAGAAATAGTTCGTGAACCGTATATGGCCGTTGTTGCAGGGGAATTTGCCTGTGCAAACTCAAATTCTAAAGTACGTATTGCGGCTTTAGGCGCACTTGAGTGGATTGGCGCAGTTGATACACTTGTCCGTATTCTAACTTCTTATGATGATGAGACCTTCAAGGAAGTATTGCGGGGACGGGCGTTGCATGAGATTCCGGATGAAGTGAGACCACGAGTGATTGCCGTCTACAGTATGCTTCTACAGCAGATAGAAGATCCAAAAGATCGGCTTAGAATTCGGCTAGCTATAGCAGAAATCGGAGGAGAGTACACAATTGAAGGTGTGAAAGAGGAATTAACTGGATGGCGGTTTGAAAAAATAAGTGACGGGGAAGAGTTGTTAATAAAGTCAGCAATTGAACTTGTACAAAAGAATGATGTAGATTGGGTTAGCCACTGGATAGCGGAGCGTATTGTCAAAGGATTATTATGGAGCGACCGTTGGACAACATTCATCTCAAGTCTCTCTCAAGATTTTAGACAAGATTTACTTAAAAAAATATGCACCGAAGCCCTCGACCATAGGAACAGTTCCTCCATAGCATCTGTTCTGGTTGCAATTGCTAATGCAGATCTTGCAGGAGATGTATTTTCGCGGCTATGCGCGCTTCAAATTGAGACACTCCATTCTACCCAAAATACCACTGAGACACATTGGGCGATCATAAGACAGTTGCAAGATTTATTTCGAGCAATGCCTTCAAATGTGGCTGTATCCGGTTTGCTGGGCCGTTTGTCATCTGAGTTTAATCCGGTTGAACATCAGACTGCTATTGAGCTTTTAGGAAAGATTGGAGATACCGGGTCTGATATGAAGAATCAATTAACAGATAATTTACGGCAGGGTTTGAGGGCTTATTTAAGAAAAGGAATTTCGTCTGTATTAAGTCAGGATGATTTTAGTGGCTCTTTAAAGAGTGAGCTTGCGACAGCTTTGGCCAGGGTCGGTTATCCTGAAGATATGGCTGATTTGGATAAACTTATTCAAGGTGATATTGATCGCAAGAGGAGGGGGTTGGAGGCTAGACGTAAGGGGGATCGGGGGCCCATGGGCAACGGCGCGGCGATGTCTTATTCCAATTGGCACGTACGGGCGGTAGAGTGTCTGGATTCTAAAGGCGCAGAGGATGTCCTTCTACGGGTTTTATGTGATCCGGAATATGAGGATGAAGCCGCTAAAGTTTTGGTTCGATTAGCAAGAATGAATGGCTCAGCAGTTCAGAATGGATTTAAGAGAAGAAACTATCAAGACTTGTGGAAAGCTCGCTCTGGTCAACAAGAAACTTATTTTTGGGAGGACCGACGTCGTCGTTATGTAAATGCCATTAAGCAGAGAATTGCCGCGATTAGAGAGCAACAATCCCAAAGTGATAAGCCGGATTCCTTCATTGGACGATTGAAAACACTCGCATGCATCATATCTATCCTTGATGGTCGGGACTCCGTTGATCTTGTTATGGAGATAATGGCTCTACCCGGTCGGTGGGATGGTTACGTCAGAGCAGAAGCACTTGAAGCATTACTATTCAATGGTGTAATTATAAAAGCGGACGCGGCATTAAAAGTACTGAATCCTATTATCGAGCAAATTACACAACCGGGGGCATTTTACGATCAACAAAATCGTTTTCTTTTACAACGATATTTTTGTCTGATGCCTTTTATTGATCCTCCTTCGGCAGGAATAGCACGCATTAAAGAGATTATAGCTACGGTGCAAATTCCCATTTACGAATTGAGGGAAATACTTGATGCTCTCGGTAATAGTCGCTGTGATGAAGCACTCGATCTTTTATTGGGACTCCCTGCTAGGTATGGACAAGCATTAGATCAAATAAAGATTGAATGGATTGATGCTATTGCGGCACTTAATACTTCCAAATCAAAGCAGATTTTGCTGAGTTTTATTGATCCCAACGTCGAGCCTTTTAAAGGCCAGCAGAACTTTGAATATCATGATCGTGAACGTGTCGCGGGTTATATCTCAGATATCGCTCGTGAGGATAGTAAAATAAAAGACCGGCTATATGAACTTTGCAAAACGGAGCCATCAAAGCGCAGCTTACTTGCGGACATCATTTCTCGAATAGGGACATCAGAGGCTTTGATTGTGGGTCTTAGCTTGATTCATGATGAATTGAAACCTTCAATTCCCTATGAGTTATCTCGGGGTTTAGAGAATGCCTTTTTGGGAAGACAACCATATGGCGGAGGGTATGCATATACAATTGAACCTATTATTGCAAACGATATCCGGCGCCATCTTTTTGAGATGGCTTTAAAAGATAAGCATCGGGAACGTTCATCTTTGATACTCCTAGGGCAAATAGAGGCGTGGCGCTTAGAGTATGGGCGTCCCGATAATGAACCGAGGCATCCAGCTTTTGATTCTGGTAAACCGTGGCCACTATTTGAAAAAATCGATGGAGACACGAAGGGGCCCAAATCAATTAACGCGACCTTTTCCAATAATTCTGTGAAAGAAAATGCAAAATAAGGGTAAAAAAAGAGTTGATGTTTGGCGTGAACAATATTACACGCGCAGATATCTTCAGCATGTTAGTGAAGAAGATCTGGGACAGCGGTTGAGGGATGTAGTTAATAATTCGATTGTATTGACAGAAAAAGGACAGGCTGCCCCTCGGTCGCCTTCAGAGGGAGGTGGATATTGGATGATGAAATTAACTCACATCCGTGAAGAATATCTTTTACGAGGTCGCAATTTCCCCGACAATGTTCTTAAAGGTATAAATTTACCTAAATTTACTTATCCAGAGCAACCCAAAAGTGCAGTAGCAATAAAAGGAAAAGATATCGTAAAGGGTAAGTATTTAGTTAAATACGGAAAGCTTGAGAATTTGAAAAAAGTTTTCGAGGAGGGGATTATACGAATTGCCCCGGCTTCCTCTTATAAAGATCCATCATTGAACTATGCAATTCAGGATGACGAACTGACATTGATAACTTATGGATTACCCAAAGAGGTAAAAATGTCAGTTATAGACAGTAAGACGGGCGAAGAAAAAGGGCCGTTAATACCAACAAGCAATATAACGTACTACAGTGAATGTAAGACAGACTATTATGTTTTTTGTTTATCGATGATTTATGATCACAGGCTATTTGAAGATTTTGATAAAGCGGACTCTTGCATAATTATTAATGAGCTTGGAGATTTTGTGAGGCGTATTGAATCTACCGCTTCTCAAGTCCTCCCCGGCTGGAAAATGTTTAAAATGCCTGTTATATACTTAGATCCTTTCAATCCTCAAGAAGAAGAGCATATTCCTTTTTTTACAAAGAATTTAAAATATGCATATCAGTTTGAATATCGTTTAGCGTGGCTTCCTCCGAATCCAAACTTTAAGGAGAAAATCGATTATCTATTTCTAAATATTGGAAACATAAAGGATATGGCTGAATTGATTACATTGTAATTTTATAAATCGCAGCTTAACCACCAATTTATGGACGTTGCCTAAAATATGAATTTTAATCAAACCGGTGTTTTTATTCCCGTATCAGAAATATTCCCAGATGTGTGTAGTGATTTTGATACTTTCAAAGCCTTGCTAAATGACTTAAGCCTTACTGATGTTCTATTTTGGTGTGCAAGATTAAATTTGATTGTTACGAATTCCTTAGAGAAAGAGCATATCTCAAGGCAGCAGGCTGCCATCGACTTATTTTTGACAAAAGATGAGATTAGGACGGTTAATAAATTCGCTTTAGCTCATGGTAGCGCAAATAGAGTTACAGTCTTTTTCCGAGGACAACTTCTTGAGTTAATACGGTGGGGATTGTTATATTGTCGTAATCACCCCGATGATGGTAAAACTTTTGAAGATTTAAATACGAGAAGAAAATTTGTTCAGGCTTTATTAATTGCAAGCGATCTTTGGGCAAAATGGGTGTTCGGTAGTAGATTTTCTTTGAATGGGGGGCTTGAAATTGCAAGGGACAGATCCTTAGGAGCTATTCGAAAAGCTCTTGAGGGAACTGAGTTATGTCCAGAATTAACAAGACCGTTTGGGAGAGGGTGGACGATTTTTATAGATTATTTTAGAATTCAATACAGTTCGTTTGACAGCGAGTTTTATTCTACGGTTGGTTTATCTATTGAGGATTATTTTAAGTGTCTTTTGATTATTGCAACCCACTTTGTCAATCCGAAAAGTGGCAATACGGGTATTTTTAATCCTAAAACTTTTGCTGAGGCAACACCCTTGAAAGATATTTTCCAGAAATATGTTAGTTTTGAATCCCAGTCCATAGATGAATTTAGAAATGCATTGTGGGAGAGTCCGGATAAACTGGAAAACCGAGATCAATCGGCCCGTTATGATTATTTGCCTTTGAGAGAAAAACCGATCTTGCGTTCCGGGGATGATCGAGCAATTATTTTAGATCCGATATTTTATAACGAAAAAGCAAGCATCGGCCCCTTATTCATTTTAACTAAAGGTAAAACATCAAGCCAAGCAAATAAGGTCTTCAGCGCCTTCGGTAAAGCGTTCGAAAATTATACATGCGATATTCTTAAAAGAATGTTTCCCGATGTTGGCGGAAATAAGCAGTTATTTTGTAATTTGAAGAAAGATGGCTTGAATAATAGAGATTTAGAGATTGATTCTTGCCTTAATAAAGATCGGGGATTGGTAATATTTGAAATAAAAGCAGTTTGGATTCGTGAAGATAAAATATTAAATGACGATTATCAAAAGTATCTTCAGCATTTGAGAGAAAAATATGGTGTAGTGGAACAAGATAGTCAGGGTAGTCAAAAGGTCAAAGGAGTTGGCCAGCTTGCAAGGATAGTAGATAACATTTCTTCTTATCAATTTCAGACAAAAAATAAAGATTTTAGTCAACTCGATATAGTGTATCCAGTTTTGTTAATTTATGATACTTTTCTCACAGCGCCTGTTTATGGGAATTTCCTGGCTTCAGAGTTTGAGAAGTTACTTAAGCCGGATCGAAAAATCGATACAGGCGAATTAATTAAAAACAACCTGATGATACATCCCTTAATTGTAATGACTATCGAAGATCTGGAAAATTTAGAGCTGTCAGTTAAGCATTTTGAATTTCAGGAATTATTATCAGATTATTCAAAAGCTTGTCCCGATAGACTAGCATCTCTCAAGAATTACATTGCTTGTTCCAAATATAATCAACAAATGTATTATAATAAAAGTCTTTCTCGTAAATGCTTAGAGCTTTTTGAACAAACTAAGGTAGCAATTAAATGAAAATTCATCAAATATGCATATTTTGCAAGAATGATTCTTCCGAGAATACAAGTATTGAGCATATAATTCCTGAAAGTATGGGCTGCCCAGATAATTTTTATTTGCCGAGGGGCTCAGTTTGTAGCAAATGTAATAATGAAACTTTGTCTCAACTAGATAATGCATTAAAAAGATTCTTTGGTTTATTAGTCCCGTGGTATATTCTCGCTAACAAAAAGGGGAATCCGGCAACGTTTAAAAGCAGTAATATCTTTGCGGAAAATAAAGCAGGAGATCTTCAAATTCATCTAAATATCAAAGGGAAACCCGTTCAAATAAAAGAAGGAATACGTCTCAAATCTTTGTCTCAAAACCAAGGCGTTATTAATAATATAATTTGGCAAGACATAGATGGTATCGCTGCTAAAATCAACTTTAAGCAAAAGTTTGACATGAACAAATCTGTTAAAAGAGCGCTTCATAAGATTGCTTTTGAGTATTTGTGCTTTCTAAAAGGAAAAGAATATGTAATGAGTTGTGAGTTTGACTGTGTTCGTCATTTCGTTATTGAAGGTGTCGGTGAAAGAGAAATTTTAATGGGAGAAAAGTATCAGGTCGGGGATAAGGATGGTTTACATCAATTTAAAAGTTTTTGGGGAAATCTATTTCTTCCCTTTGTGTTATTTAATATTTCTTTTGTTGTGAGCTTAAAGGATTCATGTTCCGAACTAAAAATAATTAATGATAAAACAAAGGAGTTAGGCGGGCCAATTTCGGAATCTTTCAGCGAGTTTGACCTCATGCCGGCTGCATGATTACTTCTGAAGCCGCTGGAAGCAGCGAAGAACAACCTGCTTTCCAAGCAGTGTAGCGCAGCATCCGAGCTGTTGCAAGAT
>Ga0209211_10001006_pt1 | contig 55505 bp, 49 predicted proteins | sample RifGroA2_FD_183992 | JGI IMG/M metagenome (GOLD analysis project Ga0209211, IMG submission 183992) | Groundwater microbial communities from Rifle, Colorado, USA - Groundwater A2 (SPAdes) (version 2) | ecosystem: Environmental > Aquatic > Deep subsurface > Groundwater | place: Rifle, Colorado... | reverse complement strand
GGGACGACCTGAGGCTGTTCTTCCAATGACGGCGCGGGTCTTTCTCAACGGCCGGTGGCTGCCCGCGGATGAAGCCCGCGTCTCCGTCATGGATCGCGGCTTCCTGTTTGGCGACGGCGTGTATGAGGTGATCCCGGTTTATTCGCGGCAGGTTTTTCGTCTCGAACAACACCTGGCGCGGCTGCAGCAAAGCCTCGACGGCATTCGGCTCGCCAATCCGCATCGACCGGAAGAGTGGATCGCGTTCATCACGCAACTGGCAAATGAGGCTGAATGGGAAGACCAGTCGATCTACATCCAGGTCACGCGCGGTCCGATGGCGGTGCGCAACCATGCCTTTCCCGCGCAGATCACGCCCACGGTAGTGCTGCTGGCGGAGCCGATGAGCCCGCCGCCCGCCAGCCAGCGTGAGCAGGGCATCGGCGCCGTATCCGCCGCCGACATCCGCTGGCTGCGCTGCGATCTCAAGACCACCTCGCTGCTGGCCAACTGCCTGTTGCGCCAGTTGGCCGTATCCGCCGGCTGCGTCGAGACGGTGCTGTTCCGCGACGGCTTTCTCACCGAAGGTTCCGCGTCCTCCATCTTCGTGGTGAAAGACGGCGTGCTGCTGGCGCCGATCAAGAATCACCTGATGCTGCCCGGCATCACCTACGACGTCGTGCTTGAACTCGCCGCGCAGCACGGCCTGCCGCACGAGGTGCGCGACATCACCGAAGCCGAAACGCGTGGCGCCGACGAGCTGTGGATGTGTTCGTCGACCAAGGAAGTGCTGCCCATCGTCAGGCTCGACGGAAGAAAAGTTCCCAACGGGACGCAGAGCGCTGGTGCTGGCGGTACGCCGGGCCCGCTGTTCGCGCAGATGCATGCCTGGTATCAGGAGTTCAAGGCCACGGTGATGCGCGCCGCGCCATGAGCAAGGAAACCCTGCTCGAATTCCCCTGCGATTTTCCGCTGAAAATCATGGGTGCGACAACGCCGGATTTTGCCCAGACCATCGCCGCCGTGGTTGCCAAACATGCGCCGGGCTTCGATGCCGCGTCGATGGAAATGCGCCCCTCCAAGGCCGGCAACTATCTGTCACTGACCTGCACGGTACGCGCCGTTTCGCAAGTTCAGCTCGATGCCTTGTATCGGGAGTTGACCTCACATCCGATGGTGAAGGTAGTGCTGTGAGCGGCGTAGCAGGGGCCCCGCGCAGCGGGGATGCGTGCCTGGCGAGCGGCACTGCGAGCCGACAGGAGGGCCCGTCGAGCGGCGCCGACGGTTCGGAGGCGAGGCTGTGATCGTCAAGAGGCTGGGCCGCGTCGACTACACGGCTACCTTCGTCGCGATGCAGGAGTTCACTGCCGCCCGCGACGACGACACGGCCGACGAACTCTGGCTGTGCGAACACGCGCCGGTATTTACCCAGGGGCTTTCGGGCAAGCCGGAGCACCTGCTCAAGGACATCGGCATCCCTGTGGTGCAGATCGACCGCGGCGGCCAGATTACCTACCACGGGCCGGGCCAGATCGTGGCCTACCTGCTGCTCGATCTGCGGCGGCGCGATATTACCGTACGCGGTTTGGTCAATCGCATTGAGCAGGCCGTGATCGACCTGCTGGCCTGCTACGGCGTTACTGCCGCACGTCTGGCGGGTGCTCCCGGCGTCTATGTCGGCAAGGCCAAAATCGCCGCGCTGGGCCTGCGCATCAAGCACGGCTGCAGCTATCACGGCGTCTCGCTCAACGTCGACATGGATCTGGCACCCTACGACGCGATCAACCCTTGCGGCTACGAGGGCATGGCGGTCACCCAGTTGCGTGCGTGTTTGCCACAATGGCGCGGCGCGGAAGAAACTGCGATAGTGGGCAGTGCGCTGGCCGACCATCTGGCCCGGCAACTGGACGAAGAGAACCCATGACGACCAAGCAAAAAGGCGAGGCCAAGACCGCCCGCATCCCGATCAAGGTGGTGCCGGCCGAGACCGTGCTGAAAAAGCCCGACTGGATCCGCGTCAGGGCCGGCAACAGCGCGGGCCGCTTCGGCGAGATCAAGCAGATCCTGCGCGAGCACCATTTGCACACGGTGTGCGAGGAAGCCACCTGCCCCAACATCGGCGAATGCTTCGGCAAGGGCACGGCGACCTTCATGATCCTCGGCGATCTGTGCACCCGCCGCTGCCCCTTCTGCGACGTCGGCCACGGCAAGCCGCTGCCGCCGGATGCCGAGGAGCCTGAGAAGCTCGCCCGCAGCATCGCGGCAATGAAGCTCAAGTACGTGGTGATCACCAGCGTCGACCGCGACGATCTGCGCGACGGCGGCGCGCAGCACTTTGCCGACTGCATCCGCAAGGTACGCGAATATTCGCCGGGCACCACGATCGAAATCCTGGTACCGGACTTTCGCGGCCGTCTCGACATCGCGCTCGACATCCTCGCCCTGAACCCGCCCGACGTGATGAACCACAACATGGAAACCGTGCCGCGCCTCTACAGGCAGGCGCGCCCCGGCGCCGACTATGCCAATTCACTTCGGCTGCTGAAAGCCTTCAAGGCGTTGGTGTCGGGCGTGCCGACCAAGTCCGGATTGATGGTGGGCCTCGGCGAAACCGACGAGGAAATCCTCGCCACGCTGCGCGACCTGCGCGCCCATGAGGTCGAGATGCTGACCATCGGCCAGTACCTGGCGCCTTCCGGCCATCATCTGCCGGTGCTGCGCTACGTGCATCCCGATACCTTCGCCATGTATGGCCGCGAAGCCACGGCGATGGGCTTCACCCATGCCGCCTCGGCGCCGCTGGTGCGTTCCAGCTACCACGCCGATCAGCAAGCGCACGGCGCGGGAGTTGCCGGCACCTGAAAGTCGGCACTGGCGCTACGGCAACTTTCCCTTGCCCCTACGATGGATGTCCTAGGGCAGAATTCGCAGCCCGGATTCCGGGTTGGTCAGCTGGTCACCGGCTGGTGCACGAAGCCCCTTGGCAGCTCAATGTATTGAAGTCATAGATGGAGGAGTGCCCTGGATTGCCTTGGGGCCTGGGAACTCCCTTCGGAATCAAAAACGTTGCCGAATGAGCGCCAAAAAGCCCTGCTGGATAGGTAAATGCCGCAAGTACCACGTAAGCGTTGTGCATCCCCGGCTTTGGCGGCCTTGGAATGCCCTGTCCGGCCACGTAAGGTATATCCCGTTGTGGAGTGTTTTGAATGACGGCGTCGACCCAGGCTTCGGCGTCGGCTGCGGTAGCCTTTCGGAGAAGACCTCTGAGCACTGCTTCCTCTAGGCCTGCTTCGCCAGCAAGCGGGGCTGATTTATCGCGGAAGGATTCAAGTGATGGTCCGGATGAGAATGACGTGGCGTTTACCGGCATGGCTACGCCTATGACAACCCGACCATCTGTCGCTGGATACACCACATCCACAGAGCGCCCGAAAACTCGTCTGGCAAGTGGATTTAGTCCGGCAAGACTATCCGGGCTGACGTAGAAATATCCGCACGGCCCGCGGTTGTCGTAGGTACTTACCAGCGACGGAATGCTCAGGCTCAGACCCGTGACAACCTGCTTGTGGTATCCGCCGATCAATGCAGCGAGTACCTTCGTTTCCGGCGACAGGCGAATGGTCCAAATCGTTGGCTCGTAGGCGCCGAGCATCAATACGATAGGTTTGCCTGGCTGATCTATTTCGACATCAATCTGGGTAGCGGAATGTCCACTCTGATCTATTTGAAGCGAGATCTTTCTACCGCTGTAAGCCCCCGCTGCATATACGACAAAATCTGACGGAAGCTTTCCGGCGAACTGAAGACAGGCGTCAATTCGTTCTGCGGGCTGAGCAGCCGGTAGCTCCATGGTAGCTGGCGGCTTGTCTTGCTGGATTGATTGGGTCAAAGCGCGCCCGGATCCGTTGGCGGCAGGCGCGTCCGGTGCGGAAGCTTCCTTGGGCTTTGCCGGCGGCAACGGTGCTGCTTGTTGTGCTTTAGCGGCCAGCCTAGCTTGTTCCTGTGCTTTGTGAATGCGGTGCGCTCTGTACTGTGAAGAGAAAAACAGCGCAATCGCGATGCCGAGGCCACAGATCAGAAACCACAGCCAATAATTGACGTTCTCTGGCAGCTTTTCTGTTCGATATACGCCAGCCTTGGGTTGTGATCCCTTGGCCGAACCTCCATCAGTTGAAAGCGTTTCTTGATCGAAGCGTTGCCCTGATATCAGCTGTTCAGCTTTTGCTTGCAGTGGTGATTCATTTGCTACTGTCAGCGGAATCGGTTGTGGAGTCGGGGCAGGTTCAGGTGCGCGTGCCGCTTTCGGTGGTATCGGCGCAAACCAGGCAACACCCATGAAGACCATTCCGGCAACGATAAAGGCAATGATGTTTCCGAGTTGCCCCAAAGTTCCGAAGTCGAAGAGAACAAGCTTGATCGCGGCCACAACCAGCAATCCTGCGCCGACGCTCCATAGGGATCGGTCTTTCGTGTTCGTGCCCCACCATGCCAGTCCGGAGCCGAAAATCACCCACATCAGCGAAGCGACGGCAGGCAGGTGCATCTTGTTGATGTCTGCCGCCGTCATGATGGAATCTTCAGGACCGAAGCCGCGCAGCAACATTGCCTGCAACACGAGCGCTACCGACAATACCGTTGCTGCCCCAATTGCCAGGCTTACGCTGGCTTGCTCACGACTGCGCCTGCTTACGTAGGCGATCAGGTAGCCAAGTGCCAGCACTTCGAATACGACCGGCCAAGCGCCGCGCTCAATGTGAAATAACGTGACCCAAAGAAGCGCAGCGGCCGTGAAGTACACGTGCAGCGGTTGAACCTGGCCATTCCAGCGTGCGCTGGCATTCAGCCAATGACGACCCGCCAGGCCGGCGGCCGCGATTGCCGCCATTGCAATGGTGATTTCATAGAAATCGGTGTTCGCGCCAATGAGTTCGGCAGTGGCAAATGCCCAGGGCAGCAATGCAAAGGGCAACAGGCCGATTGCGATCGTTGAAGCAAAATCAGTGTTGTCTTTTTGCGCCGTGGAGCGCCCCGACCATGTAAGGCCAAGCAATACCGCTGGAGTGATGACCATATAGGCAAGGGCTACGTAGCTGGATGCATCGGGAGCCGCCCACCATCCAAGTCCAATCAGGATAAATATCAGCAAGCCGCCTACGGTGGCGGACGCTGGAATCCTGTCGCCAAGCAAGGCGTATAGCGTTAGCGCGCCGAGGAGTACCCCGTAGCCCAGTTGCGGCAAATAGTCGATATTCAGGCGAGCGATTTCGGCGACAAAGGCGAGTGTTATCCATCCAAAGCCGATCACACCCAATATTTTGGCGAAGGATATTCCCCGGCGAAAACCGGTAATGGCGCCAACGATCATTAGCGCACCTGCAAGCAGCCGATACGCAAACATCTCACTCAGAAATGCCTGTGGTGGCTGTGGGTACGTAATGGACTGGATGATATGCAAAACGCCAAATACCGTTGCCGCCCCACAAGCGAACTCTTCTATCTTGCGAAACCCGTCCTGACGTGATGCAACGATTAGTGTTGCCACCGACAATCCCAGTCCGACCAGCAACCAAGGCAGATCCTGGAAGTAGGAAAGCGCGGCTGCAGTCGCCAACATCGCCGCAACCAGTGCATGGCGACCCGACTCAGGGTGATCGCGTGTGAAGAGGATCCCGGCAGCCACTCCCCAGATCAGCGCTAGCGCGCCGAGTCCGATCGCGCCTTCTGCGTGAACGTTTGGCGCGATTTTTAGCGTCAACGCGGCAGCCACCAGCGGCAACAACGCGAAATAAGCGATATCGAATTGAATGAACCGGGTGGAGCGAGTGAATTTGTGCTCAAGCAGCGGCATCGCCAAATGTACGACCGCCAGCGCCAGCAGTAGCGGCTGCATGTAGCCGTAGTGCTCTGGCTCATAGAACTTTCCGCTCCAGCCGAAGAACAAGGCGCCCGCCAGAGTGAACAAGAAACTCAGGTGGATGAGTGGGCGCCAGCCGCGAAGTGTGACCATGATCAGACTGAGTACGCTGGCCGCGAGGTAGTACCCATAAACTGGGAGAACGCCTGGCGTTCCGAGTGCAAATTTTGGCGCGATGTAGGCCCCAACCATCGCCAGAATCGCTACTGACATCACGTTGCTCTGGACAGCAAAGACTCCTGCAGCTACCGCGACTAGTGCCAGCAAGGCCAGCGCGTTGACATCCGTGATGTAGTTGAAAAACCCGTAGGCGCTATAAGCTGTCAAATAGGCGACGCCAAACGCCGCACCGGCCAGCGCCAGATGAATTGCCCGGCGCGCTGGCTGATTCTTCAGGATCATGGATCCAAAACCCAGCACAGCTGCGGCGATTACACCTGTCCCAAGTTTCATCTCGGGCGGTACGTCAATATTTGCGAAGGCGTACCGCAAGAGCGCGCCGATTCCGATGATCATCAGGCCGGCGCCAACTTTGGCTGGCCAGTTGCCAGATGTCAGCCAGGTTAGCAGTCCTGCAGGGCGAAATTGCAGCTTGGCATCGTCACTTCCAGACTCGTAGGTCAGAAGGGCTGCAAATAGCGCGATGATAATCAGGGCGAGGATAAGTGGTGTCATCTTTATGGTCCGAGTTCGTTGAAACGGCCTACGGTTTGGATGTATCTCTTTTGGTGTTGATGCCTGCCCTACGCAACGGCACCACGGAGTAGGGCAACATTCTCTTGCAGTCGTTCTGGTGTGACGTCTGCGGCTTGAATGAGCTCGCCGGCCACGAGTTCAATTTTCGAAAACACGCCGCGGCGGAATGGCCGGCTCATCGCCGCGCCGTCCTTGCGCGAGAAGAAGCTGCCCCAGAGTCCGCGCAGGGCCATCGGCACCACGGGCACCGGGTTGCGCGCGAGTATCCGCGTGATGCCGGGGCGGAATGGATTGATGTTGCCGTCGGCGGTGATCTTGCCCTCAGGGAATATGCCGACCAGGTCGCCGGCATCAAGCGCCTTGCCGACTTCGTCGAAGGCCCTTTCCATCATGGCCGGGTCTTCCTTGGCCGAGGCGATCGGGATGGCCTTGCTGGTGCGAAAGACGAAGTTGAGCACCGGCCAGCGGAAGATCTGGTGATCCATGACGAAGCGGATCGGACGCCGGCAGGCCGCCATGATCACCAGCGCATCGACGAAGCTGACGTGGTTGCAGACGATCACCGCCGGGCCCTCGTCCGGCACCTGGTCGAGTTCCTTGACGCGCAGGCGATACACCGTGTGGATCAACATCCAGATGATGAAGCGCAGCAGGAATTCGGGCACCAGGCCGTAGATGAACAGCGCCACCGCCGCGTTGCAGATTGCCGCCACGACAAACAGCATCGGAATCGTTAGGCCGGCGGCTAGCATGCCGGCGGCACTGAGCGCGCCGACCACCATGAACAACGCGTTCATGATGTTGTTGGCGGCGATGATGCGGGCGCCGTGTTCCGGGTTCGAACGCTGCTGCACCAGTGCGTAAAGCGGCACGATGAAGAAGCCGCCGAAGATGCCGAGCAGGGCCAGGTCTATCAGCACGTGCCAGGTGGCGCCATGCTGGAGCAGTGCCAGCGCACCCAGCGGCATCGGCGCGGGCGAACCCGGCGAGGCGAAGGCGAGATCGAGGGCGAAGACGGTCATGCCGATCGAGCCCAGCGGCACCAGGCCAAGTTCGACGCGCCGCGCCGAGAGCTTTTCGCAGAGCAGCGAACCGACGCCGATGCCGAAGGTGAAGGTTGCCAGCAGCAGGGTCACCGCGGTCTCGCTGCCGCCGAGCACATTCTTGGTGTAGGCGGGAAACTGGGCGAGGAACAGCGCGCCGAACAGCCAGAACCACGATATGCCCATGATGGAGAGGAAAACGGTCTGGTTCTCGCGGGCAAACTGGATGTTGCGCCAGGTTTCATTCAGCGGGTTGATGCTGATGGCAAGAGTCGGCGCTGGCGGCACGGCGACGGGAATCGAACGCGAGGCGATATAGCCGGCGATGGCAATCGCCAGCCCGGCGCCGGTGATCCATGCCGTGCCGCCTTCGCTGCCGGCCAGCAGCCCGCCGAGCAGGGTGCCGAGCAGGATGGCGATGAAGGTGCCGGCCTCGATCAGCGCGTTGCCGCCGACCAGTTCCTCGCTTCTGAGGTGTTGCGGCAGGATCGCGTACTTCACCGGGCCGAACAGCGTCGAATGCAGCCCGAGCAGGAACAGGCTGAGGAACAGCACGGCAATGCTGTGCAGCACGAAGCCCGCGCCGGCGACGAGCACAATGCCGATCTCCAGCAGCTTGACCAGTTGCGCCAGGCGCGACTTGTCGTACTTGTCGGCCAGCTGTCCCGCCGTCGCGGAAAACAGGAAGAAGGGCAGGATGAAGATTCCCGCCGCGAGATTGGCCAGCAGTTCCGGCTTGATCGTGGTCCAGCTTGCCGCCTGGAAGGTCAGCAGGACCACCATGGCGTTCTTCAGCACGTTGTCGTTGAGCGCGCCGAGGAACTGGGTGACGAACAGGGGGACGAAGCGGCGGGCGCGCAGCAGGCCGGATTGAGTACTCATCGGGAGATTTCCTTGGGGCGTTGGGTTTGGAGGTTCCACAGCGATGTCATATTGTCGCAGGAATGAGGCATGGCGCGGATCATGAAAGCGCTCAGGTATCGATGGCAGCACGGCGCTGCGGCTTGTCGACAGGCAGCGTACGCAGTCGCAGCGGCGCGCCGCCGAGGCCGGAGCGCGCCATCCAGGCGAACACCGAATCGACCGTGACGGTGTCGATCTGCCCGGCCATGCGCCGCCCGAAGGGATGGTCGTCGAAGCTGATGTGGGCTGTCGATACGCGGGCGCCGAGACGGGTCAGCGGCGAGATCTGCAGGGTCGTCGGCCGGTAGCCGTGGCCGCGCAGCCAGTCGCGCGCCGCCGCGCGGCTGACGATCGCGGGCTCCGCCAGCATCGCCAGGGTTTCGATCGCCCACTGGTTGCTTTGCTGGTAGGGTCCGGACCACGGGTAGGCGAGCATGTTGTAGCGCGGCTCGTGCAGCGCGGTCAGCACGCTGTCATCCTTCAGTCGTTCCGGCAGGCGTGCCGCAATCGCGGGCTTCAACACTACCACTCCGGCTTCATGGGCGTAGAGGCCGTCGCCGAAGAATTCGGCCAGGCCTTGCCGATACAGCGTGCTGCGGCCGCTGCCGCACTGGTTGAGCTTGTGCACCACGCGCCAGGCGCCGCGCCCCGCCAGCGCAGCCTCGTCGCGATAGGCGATGCCCAGATGCGAATAGCGCAGGCCGTACTGGCTGAGATCCTGTCCGGCGCGGGCGATCAGCAGGACCTGGGTGCCGTCGCGCCTGGCCATCTCGTCGAGTTGCTCGGCAACGCTGACCGCAAGTGCGAGGTCGCGCCGCATCGAATCGAGGCTGGGGCGGCGCGGCTCGCAGTTTTGCCCGGCCAGGGCGCCGCCACTGGCGCCGGACAGGGTCGCCACGGCCAGCACTGCGCACGCTGCGCGACGCAAGCCGTCCATCAAGCTGTTGGCGATGCTCATCACCGTATCCTCTCGTTGTAGAGCAGCGATTCGCCCAGGACATTGGGCACCAGGCAGATCACTTCGCCGGCGACAGAGAGCAGCCAGCCGGCGGCGATGGCGGTCACCGAGAGCGCGGTGCCGGCCACCACCAGAGATGCCGCCGCGGCTTCGCCCGAGAAGCGCAGGCTGGCGGTGGCGCCATCCGAAGCGCGGCGCAGCAGCCACACCGTACCCGCGGCAGACGCTTCGACCGCGACCACGGTGAGCATGGCGCCGGCGCTGAGGATCATCACCGGCGCGGCGCTGAGCACGGCCACCGGCAGCGAGAGCGAAAGACTGGACGCTGCGCTGGCCTCCGCGGCGCCGCCATGGGCATGCGTCGGTGCGGCAAGCAGGGCGGCGGCGGGTGCGAAGGCGAGGCTGATCAGGGCGCGCAGGGCGCGACGGCGGGAAGTGGCGTGTGTCATGACGGTCTCCTTTGTGGACGCAGGGCTTAGTGGTTTGCCACAGCGGGTTCGCTGGCAGGCAGCGCAAGGCCGGGTTCCTGCGCGCGTTCCAGCCGGTCTGCCTCGTAGGCGTCGCGCAGGGTCTTGGCCAGCGTGAAGGCCGACGAGATCAGGTAGAGCCAGCTCACCAGCAGGTAGGCCTTCCAGGTCGGGTTGATGTCCATGCGCCACAGGCCCCAGGCGGTGAGCGCCATCGACAGGGCGAAGCCGCCCCAGACCACCATGGCCCACATCGGCGTGTCGGATGGGGCGATGGCATTGTCGCGCACGTATTTGGACAGCGCGAAGGCAGACGAGAGGCAGAAGAAATAGCCCATGACCATGAAGGCGCGGTCGAGGTCGCCGCCGGGCAGCCAGGCCAGGCCGGTGCCGCAGACCAGCACGGCGATGCCGAAGGAAATCCATACTTGCGTGCGCCAGGCGCCTGTGTCGCGTTGAACGATGCGAACCGTGTTTTCCATGATGTGCTCCCAGGTGGTTGTGTCGGGTGACGGGTGCATCATCGGCACGTCAGGATTCAGGTACAAGCAAAGGCGACGATGTGCCGTTTCGATCGACTTGTAGTATCGTTTGCGGATACTTTTCCACCGGATTGCCAATGTCATGAGCACCACCGCCGACCTGATTGCGCACCTCAAGACCGAACTCAAGGCCGTCGGCGTCACCTATGCCGTGGTCGCCGGGCGCCTCGGTATGGCCGAGTCGAGCGTCAAGCGGATGTTCTCGACAGGCGGCGACATGCCGCTGTCACGCATCGACGACATCTGCCGCATCATCAACCTGGATTTTGCCGACCTCGCCCGCCGCGTCGCCGATACCGCGCCGCTGATGCTGGAACTGACGCTGGCGCAGGAGAAGGCGGTGGTTGCCGACCGTACGCTGCTGGTGGTGGCGATCAGCGTCATCAGCCAGGTGCCGGCCGAGGAAATCCTCGCCACCTACGAGCTGAGCGAGGCCAAACTGGTCAAGGCGCTGACGCAACTCGATCGCATCGGCATCATCGATCTGCGCCCCGGCAACCGCTACCGGCTCAAGGTGGCCAAGGGCTTCCGCTGGCTGCCGCAAGGCCCGGTGATGGCCTTCTTCCGCAAGGAGGTGCTGCACGACTACTTCGCCGGCGGTTTCGACGGCGAGTCGGAGATGCTGATGGTGGTGCATGGCGAAATCGGCCGCGGCCTGGCCAATTCGTTCCGCGAGCGCCTGACGCGCATCGGGCAGGATTTTTCCAAGCAGCATCTGGCCGACCAGAAACTCCCGCCCGACCAGCGCCGCCCCTACACCATCGTCATCGGCATGCGTTCATGGTTGATGGCTGCGCTGGCGGACATGCATCGGCGCCAGCCGTGATCTCGCCGCGTACGCGAACCGTCAAGCGGCCGACGATCAGTGCCGCCGCCATCGTGGCGAGCAGATGTTTCAGCGTGTGCCCGGTGACCGGGCCGAGCATGGCGGCAATCTGGTGGTCATTCACTTCCGCGATTTTGGCAACGACATAGATCGCCAGCGCGCCGCCGAAGGCCAGGCGATCTGCGGCGGGCGCCTGGTATAGCCACTGCCACAAGGGAATCAGCAGGATGGGCAGGCCCTGCAGCAACAGGTAGGGTCGCAGGTCGCCCTGGCCGGACAAGTCGGTGAAATACCACCAGCCGACGCTGACCACGGCGGCCAGCGCCAGCCAGGTGGTGAGCCCGCCGCTGTTGCGCCCGAGCACATCGCCCAGAACGCCGGCCAGCAGGCCGCCACAGGCCAGTGCGATGGGCAGTCGGTCCCAGACCAGGCTGGCGTTGTCGGGCGCAAGGTGATACCAGGACGAGCCCAGCGCGGTGAGGAACAGCCCGACCAGAAAAAGCCGGTAGCCCGCCCAGCCGCGGCGCAGAGCGGGATGCGCGCTCGCCGGCGAGAGCTTGACCCAGCCCCAGAACGCGGCCAGCGCGAAGCCGAGATTCGAGCTTACGTCACAGAAGTGCGGAATGCCAAAGCGCAGGGTCTGGTCGGCGAAGTCGTGATAGCCGTCGGGCTGGTGGATCGGACCGTGGAACAGGGCGGCAGCCGTCAGCACGACCGTAACGAGCAGAGGAAGATCTTGGCGCAGGGTTTTCATGGTGTTCTCCGGAGTGAAAGTGAAGCCAGCATGCGTCCGGTCCGCTACAGGGTAAATCGAAAACGACAAAGGCGCGGCATTTGCCACGAAGGGTATTGGCGGCCGATACCGGTTCGCCCCCCACACCCCTATTCGACGGCAGATGGGTAAACTCCGACCGGTCCATGCCGCTGCTGACGGCGGACAGGACAAATGCAATAATGGCGGGCAACTATAACGAGGGGACCGAAATGGAAAAGCTGTGGCTCAAGCAGTATCCCGCCGGCGTGCCGGCCGAAATCGACGGCAGCCAATACGAGACCGTGTCGCAGGTACTCGAAGAATCAATGAAGAAGTACGCCTCGCGTACCGCATTCATCTGCATGGGCAAGTCGATTACCTATGGCCAGCTGGACACGCTGTCGTCCAACCTGGGCGCGTGGCTGCAGTCACGGGGGCTGGCCGTCGGCAGTCGCGTCGCGCTGATGATGCCGAACATCATGCAATACCCGGTCTGCGTCGCGGCGGTACTGCGCGCAGGCTTTGTCGTGGTCAATATCAATCCGCTGTACACGCCGCGCGAACTCGAACACCAGCTCAAGGACAGCGGCGCCGAAGCGATCATCATCATCGAGAATTTCGCCACGACGCTGGAAAAGGTCATCGCCAACACGCCGGTCAAGCATGTGGTGGTGGCCGCCATGGGCGATTTGCTGGGCGGGCTCAAGGGCACACTGGTCAATTTCGTGGTGCGTCGAGTCAAGAAGATGGTGCCCGATTTCTCGCTGCCGAACTCGGTGCGTTTCAACGATGCTGTGGCCCAGGGCGCTTCGCAGACGCTGAAATCCGTCACCCGCTCGCGCGAGGACGTCGCCTTCCTGCAATACACGGGCGGCACCACGGGCGTGTCGAAGGGCGCCACGCTGCTCAACCGCAATATCGTCGCCAACATGCTGCAGGTCGAAGAGTGGATGCAGCCCGCGATCAACACTCACACCGATACGCAGCACAATTTTGTTTGCGCCCTGCCGCTGTACCACATCTTCGCGCTGACGGTCTGCAACATGATCGGCATGCGCACCGGCTCATGCAACCTGCTGATCCCCAACCCGCGCGACATTCCCGGCTTCGTCAAGGAGTTGTCGACCTTCAAGTTCAATGTCTTCCCCTGTCTCAATACGCTGTTCAACGCACTGGCCAACAATCCTGAATTCGCCAAGCTGGATTTTTCCAGCCTGAAGATCAGTCTCGGCGGTGGCATGGCCACGCAGCGCCCGGTGGCGGAGAAATGGATGGCACTGACCGGCAGCGCGATCGTCGAAGGCTACGGTTTGTCCGAAACTTCGCCGGTGGCGACCTGCAATGTGGCCAACCTCAAGGGCTTCACCGGCACCATCGGTTTGCCCGTGTCCTCGACCGAGATCGCCATTCGCGACGAGGAAGGCAAGGACGTGCCGCTCGGCGAGTCAGGCGAGATCTGCATTCGCGGGCCGCAGGTGATGGCCGGCTACTGGAACCGCCCTGACGAAACCGCTAACGTCATGACCGCCGACGGCTTCTTCAAGTCGGGCGACGTCGGCATCATGGACGAAGCCGGCGCCACGCGCATCGTCGATCGCAAGAAGGACATGGTGCTGGTCTCCGGTTTCAACGTCTATCCGAGCGAGATCGAGGAAGTCGCCATGAAGCACCCCGGCGTGCTCGAAGCGGCGGTGATCGGTGTGCCCGACGAGCATTCGGGCGAAGTGCCGAAGCTGTTCATCGTCAAGAAGGACCCGGCGCTGACCGAGGCTGTTTTGCAGGAGTTCCTGAAGGGGGAACTCACCGGCTACAAACGGCCGAAGTACATCGAGTTCCGCGCCGACCTGCCGAAATCGCCGGTGGGCAAGATCCTGCGGCGTGAGCTGCGGCCCAAGACCTGACATGCGCATTGCCTTCGCCCTGCTGGCCGGACTCTTTCTGGCCACCGCCGCCCAGGCATTTTCCCTGGCCGATATTTCGGGCAAGGATGCCGGCGGCGGCCTCAAGGAAGCGCTGACCCAGGGTGCCGGCAAGGCCGTGGAAATGCTCGGCAGGCACGACGGTTTTCTCGGCAATCCGAAGGTGAAGATTCCGTTGCCGGAAAGCGTGCAGAAGGTCGAGGGACTGATGCGCGGCCTTGGCATGGGCAAGCAGGCCGATGAACTGATCAATGCCATGAACCGCGCCGCCGAGGCGGCGGTGCCGCAGGCCAAAACCCTGCTGGTGAATTCGATCAAGCAGATGTCGGTGCAGGATGCCAAGGGCATCCTCTCGGGCGGCGAGGATGCGGCGACGCAGTATTTCCGCCGCACTACGTCCGGTCCGCTGGGCGAGAAGTTCAAGCCCGTGGTGAAGAAGGCCATGGCCAAGGTCAAGCTGGCGGAAAAGTATGACCAGTTGGCCGGCAAGGCCGCCAGGTTCGGGTTGGTGCGCGAGCAGGATGCCCAACTGGAGAATTACGTCACGCAGAAGACGCTGGACGGTCTGTACCTGATGATCGCGGATGAAGAAAAGGCGATCCGCAAGGATCCCGCCGGAGCGGCCGGCAAACTGGCGCAGAAGGTCTTCGGCGCCCTCAAATAGAGTCGATTCGCGTGTCACGTCCGCGCCGATTCCAGGAGTCGGCGCTGGCGATACGGCGTCGCCGGTAATCCCCCATGGTCAAACTAAACCCGGCGCAACTCGAAGCCGTGCGCCACCTCGATGGACCGTTGCTGGTGCTGGCCGGCGCCGGCTCGGGCAAGACGCGCGTCATCACGCACAAGATCGCCTGGCTGGTCGATGACTACGGCATTGCGCCATCGCACATTGCCGCCATCACCTTCACCAACAAGGCGGCGAAGGAGATGAAGGAACGCGTCGGCAAGCTGATCGGCGCCCGCGCCGAAGGCGTGATCGTCAGCACTTTTCATGCCCTCGGCGTGCGCATCCTGCGCCAGGAAGCCGCGGGCGTCGGCCTCAAGCCGCGCTTTTCGATTCTCGATGCGGCCGATACCACGGCGCTTTTCCAGGAACTTGCGGGCAACGTCGACCGCGGCCGGCTGCGCGCCCTGCAATCGCGCGTCTCGCTGTGGAAGAATATGCTGACCGAGCCGGAAGCGGCGCTGGGCGATGCGGCTGACGAGTTCGAGGCTGCCGCGGCGAAGCTCTACACCGATTACGAACGCACTCTGCGCGCTTATCAGGCGGTGGATTTCGACGACCTGATCCGGCTGCCGGTGATTCTCTTCAGCGAGCATGACGAAATCGCGCAACGCTGGCGCAGCCGGATCTGGCACCTGCTGGTGGACGAGTACCAGGACACCAATCGCGGCCAGTACCGCTTGCTCCAATTGCTGACTCAGGGGCGCGATTCCTTCACCGCCGTCGGTGACGATGATCAGTCGATCTACGCCTGGCGCGGCGCCGACAGCGAAAACCTGCGCCTGCTGAAGAACGACTATCCGGGCCTGAAGGTGATCAAGCTGGAACAAAACTACCGATCCACCGCGCGCATCCTCAAGGCCGCCAACGCGCTGATCGCCAACAACCCCAAGCTGTTCGAAAAGAAGCTGTGGTCCGAGCACGGCCAGGGCGACGCGATCCAGATCCAGACCTGCCGCGACGGCGACCACGAAGCGGAATGGGTCGCCTCGCGCCTGTCCGCCCATCGCTTCGAGCGGCGCGGCAAGTTTGCCGATTACGCCATCCTCTATCGCGGCAACCATCAGGCGCGCGTCATCGAGCAACAGTTGCGCGCCCAACGCATTCCCTACGTGATCTCAGGCGGACAATCCTTCTTCGACCGGGCCGAAATCAAGGACATCACCTGCTACCTGCGCCTGCTGCTCAACCCGGATGACGATCCGGCCTTCATCCGTGCCGTGACCACGCCCAAGCGCGGCATCGGCGGCACCACGCTGGAGGCGCTCGGCCGCGCCGCCGGGCGACGGCACCTGAGCCTGTTCGCCAGCATCTTTGCGCCGGGGCTGGATGCCGAACTCGGTGGCAAGCAGCGCACTGCCCTGCGCGAATTCGGCGACTTCATCAATCGCATCGAGCGCAGTGCGGCGACGGCCCCCGCCGCTCAGGTGCTGAACGATCTGATCAAGGCCATCGGCTACGAAAGCTGGTTGTTCGAATCGCTGGAGGTGCGCGAGGCCGAAGTCAAGTGGGCCAACGTCTGCGACCTCGTCGAATGGCTGGGGAAGAAGGGCGAGGACGAAGGCAAGACCCTGCTCGAACTGGCGCAATCCGTGGCACTGCTGTCGATGCTGGACAAGAACGAGGACGGCCAGGATGCCGTGCAACTCGCCACCTTGCATGCCGCGAAGGGCCTGGAGTTTCGTCATGTATTTCTCGTCGGCGTCGAGGAGGGCTTGCTGCCGCATCGCGACTCGCTCGACGCGGCAAAGCTGGATGAGGAACGCCGCCTGATGTATGTCGGCATCACGCGGGCGCAGGCCAGCCTGACGGTGACCTGGTGCGAGCGCCGCAAGCAGGGCCGGCAATGGATGCCGCGCGAGCCCTCGCGCTTCATCGTCGAAATGGGCGAGGCGGCGCAGACTGCCTCGGCGCAAGGAAATTCGGTGCCGGATGCCGGCACTGCGCGTGCCAGGGCGAGCGCTTTGCGGGCCATGCTGGCCGGCAAGCACTAGAAGAAAGGGACCGCAAGCGGTCCCTTTCGGCTTTGTTCGCGGGCCTCGCGGCGGCCGGCTACTTGGCCGCGGGTTCTTTCAGGTTGCCGCCGGCCTTGTTCGCCATATAGACAATGGCGCGAGCCAGTTCGGTATCGTTGGCATCCGAGCCGGCTCTGGGCGGCATGGCATTCTTGCCGGTAATCGCCGACTTCAGCAGGCCATTCAGTCCCAGCGCGAGACGTGGCGCCCACGCGGCCTTGTCACCGAACTTGGGGGCGTTGGCGACGCCGGCTTCGTGGCAGGCGACGCAGGTGGCCTTGTACACTTGTTCGCCGCTACGATCCCCCGCCGCAGCGCCCGCCGCAGCGGAAGCGAACTCGACCCGGGCCACGGGCGCGATACGGCTGTTGACGGCTTCCGGGTCAGGCTGCTGCAAGCCCTTTGCCGAACGCGCGATCGACACCATCGCCAATACGAAGGCAATGCTGCCGAGGGCGATAATCAGACCCCAGACGATGATCTTCTTGAAATTGAATTCGGAATTTGCAGTGGCAGACATGAAGTAATCCTGTTGGTTGGCTGATTTCTGGCGGAGTATAGCCAATCCCGCGTGGTCCGGCGGTAAAATGCGCCTCGGCGATCCATGCCGATTGATTCACCGTGCGCTCGTAGCTCAATGGATAGAGTACTGGCCTCCGAAGCCAGGGGTTGTGGGTTCGATCCCCGCCGAGCGCACCACCGCCTTCTACAGCAAGCATCATCGCTCTGGTGCGAGGTATTTTTGGCTCATGTTCCGCACATTCTTGACGAAGGACGGTATGCCCGCAGCCGAAGCGCCCGCGTCGTTACCGGAGACGTCATTGGAGTCTGAATGGGGGTCCCGGTTGCAGGCGGCTCTGGGTGACGACGCCGCATTGCTGGCGCTCTTGAAGGATTGCTCTTCAATCGAAATCAAAGTTGCTGCCGTGCAGGCGCTGAACGGTGAAGATGCGCTGAGGCAGGCGGAGCGTGAATTCCGTAGCCACGACAGGCGCGTTCATTCCGTCGCCAAGCAGTGCTACGAAACCCGGATCGCGCAGCGCAAGGCGCGTGCGCTGGCCAATGAGCTGATCGAAGCCGCGGTCGCCCTGACAGGCGAATCGATGATCCCGGCCAACCGCCTGGTCGAATTGGACCAGCCTTGGCGCGCACTTGACGTTGATCTTCTGGACAGTGATCAGGTAGCGAAATTTGCCGACCTGCAAGCGCGCCTGGCAGAGCGGGTTCGCGACTACGGTGACCGTCAGCGTTCCGTCAGTCGCTGGTCTGTCCATGCCAGACAGGTGCTGGCGAATTTGAGCGCGTGCTGCGCCCGGACCACCGATACCTCGCAGGCGCCACAGGAGTTGCTGTTTGCCCTGACCTCCGCACGTGACGAGGCCCGCAACGCACACGAGCAAATCTCCGCATTGATGCCCGCACCCGGCCCCGATGCGAAAACCGTCGTGGCGCTCGGCGACGAACTCTCCGCCGCCTTGCACGTCTCGGCCCTGATCGAGGCGAGGCTGACGATACTCGACGAGTTGCAGGCGGTCATGCGGCAGCCGGCGGCAGAGGGCGACACGCCCGAGCGTGGCGCGACGCCGGCGGAACGATGGCGGTCGCTGGCGCCGGTTCCGCAGCAGCGCATCGCAGATGCACTCAATGCCCGCTTTGATGACTGGCAGCGCGGCCAGGATGAAGTTCGGGAAAAGCGGACTGCCGACAAACGGCAACGTACACGACAAAAGAATCAGGAACTGCATGAGGCACGGACCCGGTCGTTGATTGATCTCGTGGCTACTGTTGAAGCCGCGCTCGCCGCGGGTCGCGTGGCGGAGGCGGTCAAACAGCTACCCGCGTTGCAGTCGGCGTATGACCGCGGCGACGCGGGCGCTGATCTCCAGAGCAAGATCGGCGCACTGCAGGCTGAAATTCTTCGCCTGAAGGAATGGCAGCACTGGGGGGGAGGGCGGGTGCGAGAGGGTCTGGTCGAGGAAGCCGAGACGCTGGCCCGCTCCGTTGTCGCTGCCGAGGGGACTCGCTCGGCCAAAGTGCCCATCGCTCAGCTTGAAAAATACATCGAGCAGTTACGCGGGCGTTGGAAGGAGCTGGATCGATTGGGCGGCGCAACCGGCAAGCCGTTATGGCAACGGTTCGATGCCGCGCTGAAATCTGCCGACAGTCCGATCGCGGCACACAAGGCGCGATTGGCCGAGGCAAGACTGGAGAATCTCGCGGCGCGGGAAAACTTGCTCGCCGCACTGGATGCGCTGAACATCGGCAGTGATCAATCCGGTGCGCCGCCCGACTGGAAATCCAACGCCCTCGCGCTCAGCCGTTTTCAGACGGAATGGCGCAAGCTGGGTCCGCTCGAACATACCGTGCCACACAAACGGCTGGCGGCGCTGACGCAGCGCATGCAGGCGAGCGTGAAACGTCTGGAGGACCCGTTGCAGGAGGTTTTCCGATCGGCCCAAACCGGACGCGAGGCGCTTATCGTGCGTGTCAGGGAGTTGGGTCGCCGGGCGCATGAGCGTGACGTTGTCAGCAAACTTCGTGAGCTGCAGGAACAATGGCAACGGCATTCCAGGGCGATGCCGCTTCCCCATGTCGTCGAAAAAGCCTTGTGGGACGAATTCAAGACAGCGGCCGATGCGCTGATGAATGAGCGCGACGCGGCCGTCAAGGACCGCAACGCCCGCTTTGAAGCCGGGCAGAAGGCGCGCGAGGCGTTGCTGGCGCGACTTCAAGCCCTCGACCCCGATACTCCTTCTGCAGAGATCAAGCGGGTTCTGGCGGAAGTGACTGCGGAATGGCGCAGTTGCGGCGACGTGGCCAAAGACAAGGGCGCCAGGCTGGATGTCCGCTTCCAGGAATTGCACGATGCCGCGCGCCAGTACCTCGCCGGCAGTGCCCGGAGACTTTGGGACGCGAGCTGCGATTGCCTGCTGGCCAAGCTGGCGCTGTGCGCTGAACTTGAGGCGGGCGAGCCGCTCGTGCCGGCCGCCGTCGCGGACATCGAAGCGCGCTGGGCGAGTCTGCCGGCTCTGGCTCCCCGCTGGCAGGCAGTGGTGCAGTCGCGATTTGATGCCGGGGTCGCGCGGGCGAGGCAAGGGACTTCGGCGAATCTCGCCGGCAGCACGGCAAGCGGCAAGAAGGCGGACGAGCTGTTGCTGCAACTCGAATCGACCCTCAACATTGCCTCGCCCGCTGCCGTCGAAGGAGCGCGGCGCGCACTGAAACTCCAGGCGCTGAAAAATGCCCTGGAGGGACGGAAGTCCGCGAGTCCGGCGCCGCCGGACATTTCACAATTGACCGCAGCCGTGTTCGGCTGCACGCACCTCGCTGCGGATCAAGCTCATCGACTTCAGGCGATTATTGCCGCCTTGCGCCAAGCCGGCCCCGGTTGAGGGCCGGTACAGCGATCAGCGGGTTCACGACAGCCTTCGGGCCAAGCGTTTAGCGCGACCGGATTACTTCCTGGGCAGTTCGACAGACGAAGGTAGCGGAACAATTGAAACCGTATGCGGAGATAGCCGACAAATCATGTCAGCCCTACGGGGTATCCTGAATCGAGCGCGAGAAGGCACAATGCTGGCCATGACCCGAAACGAAATATTCTTGGCATTCCATCACATATGCATGTGGCAACAGTCTGGCGCGCGCCTAATGGAATGCGGCCCCGACGAAAGCATCTATTTGCTGCCGATCGAAAAGTCGGCGCTGGCAACACGGCGGTGATGCAATGAGTCTCATCGCATACAAGCTAAAGCTGACGCAGCTAAACATTAACCGCTCAAGCCCCCATAAGATTTGCATGCTGCTTGCGGTTCTGGACCTTGCTCGTAGCGGCTTGCTGTCGGTAAATCGGATTGAATACGCCCCTGCGTTGCTCGAACGCTTCAAGCAGTATTTCAGTGCGGTTCGAAGTGCTAATGATCATCCAAACCCATACTTTCCCTACTTTCACTTGAAAGGGAAATTGAAGCACGGACAGGAGAGTTTTTGGCATCTTCTTCCAATTCCCGGGAGGGAAAACGTACTGCAAGGGATGCGGACCGCGCGATGCCACCGAGACATTACCGACAACATTTCACATGTTGAGCTTGATTCTGAACTATTCCATCTTTTGCAGAGCCCTTTGGCGACCGAAGAACTCGGTGACACGCTTGCCAAGCACTGGTTCAACCGCGAACTTCAAGACCTTGGATCGGTGGTTGCCCAGGGAAAACTGATCAGCAGGTATGAGCATCGATTGCGAGATTTAGAATTCAGTACGGTGTCAGAGGCAAGTCCACCGGAGTATGTCAGAAGCCCTGCATTTCGGCGCGTCGTCCTTGAAGCGTATAACTATCGGTGCGCCGCAACCGGTCTACGATTGCTTATAAACGAAACAGCAATGGTCGAAGCAGCTCATATCCATCCATTCAGTGCATCGGGAGACGACGATCCTCGGAATGGGCTGGCGTTGACTCCAAACATGCACTGGGCAATGGATGCCTTCCTGATCGCGCCGGGACCTGACTATAAATGGCATGTAACGAAGCAACTGGACAGTCGAATTCCGGATCACCGGATCATTACCGAACTGGACGGCAAGACCTTGCTCCTTCCAAATGAGCAAAGGATGTATCCAAGGCAAGACGCGCTCAAGTGGCGACTCAGTCAGCTTGACGGATTCAATCGATAGCCCCTCTTCGCCGGCCCGCCAGTGCCGACGCTTAAAGGAAGAGGGCGCGGCTCAATCCCAGTATTTTGCCCTCTCCGGCAGCACCCAGCGCACTCCGCCGCGCGGATCGGAACGGTCGCCGGCATAGCGTGGAATCAGGTGAATGTGCAGGTGCGCTACCGTCTGGCCGGCAGCTGATCCGTCGTTGATGCCGATGTTGTAAGCGTCGGCCCCGAACTCCGTGTCGAGCGATGCCTTGGCTTCGTCGAGCAGGCGTAACATGCTTGCCCGCTCTGTCTTCGTGATCTGGAAGAACGATGCGACGTGTCGGCGTGGAATGATAAGCGTATGGCCTGGTGAAACAGGAAACCCATCCTTGACGACCACGGCCAGTGCATCTTCCGCGACGACGCGCAAGGGCGGCAAATTGCAGAACGGACATTGAAGTCGGCCGATATGGTTTGGGGTGGTGCGCACCGCCCTGGTTTCATTTTCGATCAAGGCTTCGAGAGCGTCTTTTGGTTGACCCTGGTTTCGCTCCTTCAAAGTCCGGGTGATCCGACTAAGCAGGTGCAATTGAACGGCTTCCTCAACGAACTTCCACATGCCTCCCTTCTCCATTCCTTGCGAACCAAGAAATGTACGCATGGAAAGATCGGTCTCTTTCGAAACCTTGATCGTCCAGCGAATGGTTTCTGACATATAAGCTCCAAAGTGGGTCGGCACTCTTCCTCGGTTCGCGCTGGCGACCATGCGGGCTCGGGCTTCTCCCGCGATCGGAGTGCTTGGCAACATGCGATGGTCAAAGGGCAGTATGCCAAAGTTTGTAACAGTTTTGTTTCGTTAGAGCTATTGATTAAGCGTTTTGTTGCAAGGATAATGGTTTTGTCGCAACCCGCTCTGAATCCAATGTCCCTGCTCGGTTACGCCTGGCTGATCCGCGAACTCGCTCTCGCCGCGAGGCCGTTAGCTGTCGAGTCGCGTCTCGGTACCCGGATGCGCACCACCCAAAAGGCTGGAGGCGCTACCCGTCACGAATATCCGCCTCAGTATGCGCCAGCATCCGACGCGGTCGGTCATCTGGAGTTTGCCCTCAAACACGAATACGTCGACTTGTGTCTGCTGCGCGACGTGTTTCTGAACTGCGGTGCCGCGCCGATCGAAGCCGCCATTCGCGCCCGCCCTACCGGCCGTTACGCGCGCTTGCTGGGATTCTTCTACGAATTCACGACAGGACAAACTCTCGATCCAGGTTTGGAGATAGGCGGAAACTACACTGATGCCCTGGTGGCGGATGAGTGCTTCGTCTCGCCAACGCCACGGCGCAACAAGCGCTGGCGTGTGTGGGACAACCTCCTCGGCGACAGCCGCTACTGCCCCATGGTGCGCCGCACGCCTGCTATCGTCGAGGGCCTGGCGATGCCCTTGCAGGAAGAGTTGCGTGGATTGGTAGCAGACTTTCCTCCCGAGTTGTTCCAGCGTGCTTCCGACTATCTGTACCTGAAGGAAACCCGCTCGACCTACGGAATAGAGCATGAGGCCATGCCTCCAGCCGACCGTACCCGGCGTTTCGTCGCACTGCTGCGCTCGGCTGGGGAGGGGAATCTGGCTGGTCTGCTGTCAGAAGCGGAACTGGTGAATCGCCAGAACCTGATCGTCGATCCGCGCTATGCGGTGCCGACTTTTCGCGAGAACCACAATTACGTCGGCGAGCAACGACCCGACTACAGCCAGCGCCTGCACTACATATGTCCGCCACCCCAGTGGATGGGTAGTCTGGTGGCGGGGCTCGCCCACTCGGCGCAACGGTCAGGGGGTTTGCCGGCGCTGGTGCAAGCCGCGACGGTGGCTTTTGGTTTTGTCTTTATCCACCCGTTCGAGGATGGCAACGGACGCCTGCATCGCTTCCTGATCCACGACCTGTTGCACCGAGGCGGTTTCGTTGCCGATAACGTCATGCTTCCCGTATCGGCAACCATGCTGCGCCACATGCCGGACTACGATGCCACGCTGGAACACTACTCGCGCCCGTTGCTGGACGGATGGCTGGCCTACGAGATGGACGAGGAAGGCGCGCTGACCATTACCAACCCGGAGCAGGTCGAAGGCTACTATCGCTATCCCGACCTGACGGCACAGACAGAGTACCTAATCCGCACCGTGGCGCTTTCCATTCGCGAGGACTTCGCCGAGGAACTGCGCTTTCTGCGCGGCTACGACGCGGCGCGCGTGGCGATACGCGAGATCGTCGACCTGCCAGATCGCCGGCTCGACCTGCTGTTGCGCCTCCTGCACCAGACTGGTGGCCGTCTCGCCAAAGCGAAACGTCAACAATTTGCGGAGATTGCGGACGAGGAGCTGGAGATAATCCGGACGGCCTTCACGGCCGCGTTCGGCCCAAGCGCTTAGCGCTTCTGTATCAATCGCGGGTCGCCTCGCCAGTCCAGGGCAGGAAAACCATCGGCAACCCGTACGAAATGGAACATGGCGCGCGGCCAATGCCTGCGTCATCTTGGTACGTTAGCGAACAGAACGCGGGTCTGCTTCGTTGCATTGTGGGCGTTCGATATTGCGAAAGCTCCTGGAAAGTTTCCATCATGTTGTGCACTTCTCGACGGCTCGAAGCAGGAATGCGGCATGGCATCACGTCGCGCGCAAGCCTCCCACGATTGCTTGTGGCGATTGCCTACCTCGGCTTGGCGGGCTGCGCGACGGTGCAGAACGAGGATCGCGCGCGCATAGTCGATTTGCCGCTGGCCTCAGCCCATGCGGACTTCTCGTTCACACTGACCTCCGGGTCCCGGCAGCTTGCTGCCTGCTACGAAGGCACGAACTGCCCGGAGCAGGGAGACCGGGATGCGGCAAAGCGATTTGCCCTGCAAGTGCAGCGGGTCACTGACGCTCTGCAAAAAGGTGCCGAGTCCCAGTATCCTGACCTGACACAGCGCATCCCGGGATTGGTCGGCAGCCGTTTCGAAGTGTATATCGTCGATGGCAATGAACCGGGCAGCGAGTCGAGCGCCAACGGAAGAATCGCGCTCAATGCGGGACTTGGCGCCCGGAACCCTTACGACGATTGGCTGGCCTTCGTCATAGCACGCGAAATGGGCCATGTGATCGCTCGTCACCATGAAGAAAATTCGGCCGCCGGCATTGTCACTTCGGTGATCATGAATATTCTCATCCCCGGCAGCAGCTTGCTGAAGACCCTGATGGCCGCGGGTGGTTCCGAGGTTGCCGCCAAGAGCCAGCGAGACGTGCAGGCGCTTGAAGCCGATGTCATCGCGCTTGACCTGCTTCAAGCGGCAGGCTTTCACCTGCGCACATCTCTCTGACCCTGCTGATAGAACCGGTATCGCTTGATCAGGGCCCGTGGTCGAAAGGCTTCCAGGTTTCCTCCGAGCACCTCCAGGCCGAAGTCCGCAGGTCCGAACTGGCCTTCGCCACGACAAGGTAACAGGCCTGCACCGGGCAGGAAGCGCGATGGCCCGGATGTGTTCGCTGGCGCACATACGGCGCGACTCGTGCGGAACAGCATGGGGGTCACAGGAAAGCCCCGCGCCATGACCGCCATGTACCAGAGCCATTTCGGCCTAGCCGAAGCGCCGTTCACCATCGCGCCGAACCCGCGCTATCTCTACATGAGCCAGCGTCATCAGGAGGCGCTCGCCCATCTGCTCTATGGTCTCGGCGGCGACGGTGGTTTCGTGCTCCTCACCGGCGAAGTGGGGGCGGGCAAGACCACCATCTGCCGCTGCCTGCTCGACCAGATTCCCGAATCCTGCGACGTGGCCTACATCTTCAATCCCAAGCTGACTGCGGCGGAGTTGCTGTCGACCATCTGCGTCGAATTCCACATCGACTATCCGCCCGCCAATACCAGCATCAAGGTGTTCATCGACTGCATCAACGCTTATCTGCTCGACGCCCATGCCCGGGACAGGAGCACGGTGCTGATCATCGACGAGGCGCAGAACCTTTCCGTCGACGTGCTGGAGCAGATGCGCCTGCTCACCAACCTGGAAACCAACCAGCGCAAGTTGTTGCAGATCATCCTTATCGGCCAGCCCGAACTGGCAGCGATGCTGGACCGGCCCGAGCTGCGCCAACTGGCTCAGCGCATTGTGGCCCGCTACCATCTCGGGCCGCTCACCAAGGCGGAGGTTGCCGCCTACGTCGGCCATCGGCTGGAAGTATCGGGCGGCAAGCGCCAACTGTTTCCCGCTTCGCTCATGGGCCCGCTGTACCGCCTGAGCGGAGGCGTACCGCGGGTCATCAACGTGCTGTGCGACCGGGCACTGCTGGGCTCCTACGTGCAAGGCAAGGAGCGGGTCAGCCGCGCGACGCTGACACAGGCCGCAAACGAGGTGCTGTACCGACCCGCGCGTCAGAGCCGTTCCTTGCTGCGGCCCCTCCTGTTCGTCCTGATTCTGGTGACCGGTGGCGGCGTTGCGACGGCCGTACAGCAGTATCAGGAGCGGAACAGTCCCGCTCCGCTGTCACCCCCGATCCGTGTTGCAGCGGCGCCCGTCGTGCTTTCCGCACCGGCGAAGACGCCGCAAGCTGCTCCCAAGCCGCCAGTAGCGCTGGCGGAGACCCTCGACTGGCCGGCGGAGCAGCCGCGCGCGCAAAGCCGGGCCATGGCCTACGCTGCTTTGTTCCGGGCCTGGGGGGCCAATGATCAGGGGCAGAGCACATGCCGTCAGGCCGAAAGTCTTGGCCTGCGTTGTCAGACCGCTCGCGGCGGACTGGACGAGATCCGGCAACTGAACCGGCCCGCCGTGCTGCGCTTGCGCGACGATCGCGGCCTCGAGTTCTACGCCACGCTGACGGCACTCGACGACAGCAGCGCAAGCTTCGCCATCGGCACCGAAACCGTGACCGTCGCCCTGGGTGCCCTCGCTTCACAGTGGTCCGGGTACTACACGCTGCTGTGGCGTGCGCCGCCTGCGCTGAACGACAAGCTCCGGTCGGGCGAGCACGGGCCGAGTGTGGACTGGCTCGCCAGACAGCTCGCCCGGGTACAGGACAAGACAGCGGAAGCCCCCGCCGACGCGGTATTCGACGAGGCACTGGTGCGCCGGCTGAAGCAATTCCAGCTCGCCCAAGGATTGGTTCCCGACAGCAACCTCGGACCCCAGACTGTGATGCGCCTGAGCGGCGCCGGGGATGAAGCGGCGCCGAAACTGGTTCGTGAGGCGGAGGGCATCAGGCATGTCGTACATCCTTGACGCCCTCAGGAAGTCCGATCAGCAGCGAAGGCTCGGCGGGGTGCCGACCCTGACTTACGCTGCCGTCGCGGCGGTGGCGCCGGAACGGCCCTCCATGCTTTTCCCCGGCCTGCTCGGGCTGACCCTGATAATTGCCGTCGGCACGGCCATCGCCTGGCTGCGCCCGGCGCCAGTCGCACTGCCGGAGCCTGTCGTCCTGGTGGCTCCCTTCGCGGTAAGACCAATTGCGCTGCCCGCCAGTCAGTCAGTCGGGGCGCAACTGCCGGCAGCTCCGACGAAGGTCGAAGCCGATCCGGCCCGACACGAAGCGCCGGCCACCAAAGTGTCTGCCCCTGTACTCGCAGTCCCTTCGCCACCACCAAAGCTATCGGCATCAGTCGTCACCAGGACACGCAACCGGTCGCCCACGGCCAATGTCGCAAGCGTGGTCGGCGCTGACGACATGTCGGGCAGGAAACCCATGGCGAGTTCAGACTTGCCCTCGTCAATTCGCAAGACGCTTCCCGTCATGTCGGTAGCGGTGCATGCCTACTCGAGCATGCCGGGCGACCGGCTCGTCAGCATCAACGGCCGGATGCTGCGGGAAGGCGACGCACTGGCGCCGGATCTCAGGCTGGAGCAGATAACCCCTGACGGCATGATTTTCACTTACCGCGGTTACCGCTTCCGGCGAGGCGCTCAGTAGGGTTTGCCGGGAGGGATGCGAAGAGCCGGATCCACCCCTGCTTCTGCGTCGAAGGCCGCATCAAGACTGCGCCCATGATTCGGCCTAAGGGGGACTATTTCTCCGGCAACGGATGGTGGTAGTGCAGGATGTTGCGGTAGCGGGCGACAGCGTCGACGTCTTCGCCGCGCCCGGATTGCGGTGTGGCGCACGTGCCGTACAGGGCTAACGGCAGCAGGCATTTTCTCCAGTCCCGAGCCATTTCGTTCTCCCGCTCGCCGACATGTGCTGCATGGATTGACCGGACTATAAATGAATTGCATTGACTCTATGTGCGCCAGCGCACATGACTTCTGCCTTGTTCCGGATAGCCTGCTGATTCCGGCCATCCTCGGCCCAAAGTCTTTCTACAGCAAGGTAAATCATCATGTCCAGACAAAATGCCTATATCGCGAAAATGAAACTTCAACTTGACGAGCTGAACGTGAAGATGAACGAACTTGACGCCAAGGCACAGGAAGCGAAGGCCGATGTGCGCGACAAGTACAGGGAAGAAATGAAGAAGCTGCGTCACCAGTCCAAACTGGCCGTCGCCAAGCTGGAGGAAATCAAGCTTGCCGGTGAAAGCACATGGGAAGCGCTGGTCGCGGAAATGGAAAAAGTACGTGACGCATTTACGCATTCCTTCCACTACTTCAAGTCGCAAATCTAGGCAGGCGACTCATCGCTTGCGCCACAACCGGAGCGCCCGCTCATGTTCGGACAATTCACCTGTCGGTGGCTGCCGACTCTGGCGCTCGCCCTGGCTTTGGGCGGGTGCGGCGCTTTGGAGCGCAAGCCTGAACCGACTCTCGCCAGTGCGGTCCCCACGACCGTTGCCGCCGGCTCCGGCGTCGACGCTCCGCCCCAGGCCAGGCCCGCTGCTGCTGGCACAAGTGGGGACTACCCGCAAGGAATCCGGCCGGCAAACTCCCGGCTCCAACTCAATCTGAACGTCTTCGGACTTTCCTACCACACGGACCGCGCAGGCACTCGCGACCGTCATCTGGACAACGAACTCAATGTCGGACTCGGACTCGATTACGAGTTCCACAATGATGCTCTGGGCGTGGCAACGCTGCAAACCGGATTCTTCAAGGACTCGGGGCGCAACTGGACCAAGATCGCCGGAGCGGGATACCAGTACAAGCTCGGCGAGCGCTGGCGGCTGGGTGCCGATCTGCTGGCCATCCACAGCCAGACCTACAACAACGGTCGTGGCTTTATCGCGCCGATTCCACGTGTTAGCTATGATTTCGGCCCGGTGAAAGTGAATTTTGTCTATGTCCCGCGCTATCGGGACTACAACCGTTTTGCCGTCTTCGGGCTTTACTTCAGCACTCCGCTGGGGGCGTGGTGAGCGCAGCCGGCGCATCTGCTGGTGCGGCTTTTCCCGGTGTATGTGCGCTAGCGCACGGAAGTTCGGAGGCTCGATCGCCACCATCGGGCTTCGGGGCCGGGAACTTGCCTGCGGATGGAATGCAAGCGCATCGGCGCCGGCAATCAAGGACTCCCGCATTTTGTACAGCATGAGCGTATAAGTAGGCGCGGTGCCATGCGCACCGGCGGCCCGGCAATCTGCCGGCCCGACTCGCGCTTTGATAGAGGTTAGCCATGTTCCAGGCAATTTCGCTTCCGCCATTTGCAACGACGATGCCATCACGACGGAAGGAGACTTCTTCTTGAAAGCCGCTCATAGAGCCTTTGCCACGCTTGCCGGGGCGGTTCTGCTGGCCGCGCTCGGCGTTGCCGTGGCTTTCTGGACCTTCCTGCAGATCGAAGAAGCCGCGGCGGTGCGCAAGCATACCAACGCGGTTGTCGCCAGCGCGGACGATTGGCTGACTTCCATGATAGATGCCGAGAACAGCATGCGTGGCTATGTGCTGACCGGCGACGAAGTCTTTCTGCAACCCTACCTCGGGGTGCGCAACGGCGTGGCTTCCAACCTGCAGCAATTGCGCCAGATGACCCTGCTCGGCGCTGCCCAGAAGCATCTGGAGGCAGTGAAGCCATTGCTGGATGCCAGATTGGCAAATATGGCGACTGTCATCGAGTTGCGCCGCAACCATGACCTGCCCGGGGCCCTGGCGCTGGTGCGTGGTGGTCAGGGCAACCGGCTGATGGATTCGATCCGGGTCGAGATGCGCGGCTTTCTTCAACTTGAGGAAGGCGTGCTGGCGCAGCGTGACGCGGAATTTCAGGCCAGCATGCGCCACCTGTTTTCCCTCATCGTCATCATCAGCCTGTTGGCCACGCTGCTCTTGCTGGCGTTCGCCTGGTTGATCCATCGAGAAACGCAACAGCGGCTGAGGAATCTGGTTCACGTCGAGACACAGCATTTGCTTGAGAAGCAGGAGAAGACCAATACGCAACTGCAGCAGGCCAACGTCACCCTGCTGGCCAGCGAGGAAAGCCTCGCCGTGACGCTCGACTCCATTGGCGATGCGGTGATCGCGACCGATGCCGGGGCCCGCGTGGTACGCCTGAATCCTGTTGCCGAAGAACTCACCGGCTGGACGCAGGCGGAAGCGACTGGACGCCCGGTGCAGGAAGTGTTTCACATCATCAACCAGGAAACCCGTCAACTTGCTGTTATCCCGGTACTGGACACCCTGGCGCACGGCACGATACAGGGCCTGGCCAACCATACCCTGCTGATTGCCCGCGATGGCAGCGAGTGCGCGATCGCCGACAGTTGCGCGCCGATTCGGGACCGTAGCAACAAGGTGATCGGCGCCGTGCTGGTGTTCCGCAATGTCAGCAAGGAATACGAGGTGCAGCAGGCCTTGCGCGACAGCGCCGCGCTGGTCCAGACGATTCTGAATACCGTGGCGGATGGCATCGTCACCATTCATGCCCGCGGCGGCATCGTCGAGACAGTGAATCTGGCCGCCGAGCACATGTTCGGCTATAGCGCCGCAGAACTCGTCGGACAGAATTTCAGCCAGCTGATCCCTGAACTCGATCAAGACCAGCGCAATGGTTCGCTCGAGTATTACAGCGCCAGCGACGAGGCGCGCGCCAGCGGCCTCGGACGCGAGGTCGTGGGCCGGCGCAAGGACGGCAGTGCTTTTCCGTTGGAAATAGCGGCAAGCGAAATGTGGCTGGGTGGCCAGCGCTACTTCACCGGTATTTTGCGGGACATCACCACGCGCAAGCAGGTGGAGGAGGCCTTGCTCAAGGCCGGCGCGCTGCAGAGCGCGATTTTCAACAGCGCCAACTTCTCCAGTATCGCCACCGACGCCAAGGGCGTGATCCAGATTTTCAACGTCGGCGCCGAGCGCATGCTGGGCTACACCGCCGCCGACGTGATGAACAAGATCACCCCGGCCGAGATTTCCGATCCGCAGGAAGTCATCGCTCGCGCCGAGGCATTGAGCGTCGAGCTCGACACACCCATCAAGCCGGGCTTCGAAGCGCTGGTATTCAAGGCCTCGCGCGGCATCGAGGACATCTACGAGCTGACCTACTTCCGCAAGGACGGCAGCCGCTTCCCGGCGGTGGTGTCGGTTACGGCGCTGCGCGACGCCGATAACGCCATCATCGGCTATCTCCTGATCGGCACCGATAACACCGCGCGCAAGCAGGCCGAAGAAGCGCTGCTCAAGGCCGGCGCGCTGCAGAGCGCGATTTTCAACAGCGCCAACTTCTCCAGTATCGCCACCGACGCCAGGGGCGTCATCCAGATCTTCAACGTCGGCGCCGAGCGCATGCTGGGCTACACCGCCGCCGAGGTGATGAACAAGATCACCCCGGCCGACATCTCGGATCCGCAGGAAGTGATCGCCCGCGCCAAGGCCTTGAGCGTCGAGCTTTCGACGCCGATCACGCCGGGCTTCGAAGCCCTGGTGTTCAAGGCTTCGCGCGGCATCGAAGACATCTACGAACTGACTTACATCCGCCAGGACGGCAGTCGCTTCCCGGCGGTGGTGTCGGTCACGGCGCTGCGCGACGCCGAAGACGCCATCATTGGCTATCTGCTGATCGGCACCGACAACACCGCCCGCAAGCAGGTCGAAGCGGAGCGGGCAAGGCTCGATCAGGCGCTGCAGGACAGGAACGTCGAACTGGACAGCGCCCGGGTCGTGGCGGAAAAGGCCAACTTGGCGAAATCGGATTTTCTTTCCAGCATGAGCCATGAATTGCGTACGCCACTCAATGCCATCCTCGGTTTCACCCAGCTTCTGGAATCCGGCGCGCCGACTCCGACGCCGGCCCAGCAGCGCAACCTTGAGCAGATTCTCAAGGCGGGGTGGTACCTGCTCGAACTGATCAACGAAATCCTCGACTTGGCGCTGATCGAGTCGGGCCGGGCGACACTGTCGCATGAGCCGGTCTCGCTGATCGAGGTCATGATCGAGTGCCGGGCCATGGTCGAGCCGCAGGCACAAAAGCGCGGCATCGGCATGACGTTTCCGCACTTCGATTTTCCCTACTTTGTGAGTGCCGACCGGACCCGGGTCAAACAGGTTCTGATCAACCTGCTGTTCAACGCCATCAAGTACAACAAGCCCCAAGGCACGGTTGTGGTGGAGTACGCGCTGAGCCCGCCGAATTCGATTCGTATCACCATTCGGGACACCGGTGTCGGACTGTCGCCGGAACAACTCACGCAGCTTTTCCAGGCATTCAACCGCCTCGGCAAGGAAGCCGGCGCGGAGGAGGGCACGGGCATCGGCCTGGTGGTTACCAAGCGCCTGGTCGAACTGATGGGCGGTACCATTGGCGTCAATAGCACGGTCGGGCTGGGCAGCGAATTCTGGTTCGAATTGAGCCTGACCACTGCGCCGCTGCTGGCAATCGAGGAAGCCGAGCATGCGGCGTTGATGCGGCCGCTGGTGCCGCATGGCACGCCGCAGCGCACCGTGCTCTATGTCGAAGACAATCCAGCCAACATGGAACTGGTCGAGCAACTCGTGGGGCGCCGCGCCGACCTGCGCCTGCTCGCCGCGGCGGACGGCAATCTCGGCATCGAGTTTGCACGCAGCTATTTGCCCGCGGTGATTCTGATGGACATCAACCTGCCCGGCATCAGCGGGCTCGACGCCATGAAGATCCTGCGCGCAGACCCGTTGACGGCGCATATTCCGATAATCGCGCTCAGCGCCAACGCCGTGCCCCATGACATCGAGAAGGCGCTCCAGGCGGGATTCTTCGACTATGTGACGAAGCCGATCAAGGTCAATCTGTTCATGAACACGCTGGACGCGGCGCTGAAAATTTCGCAAACTGCATCGGGCGGCGAAGCCCTGGAGGAACCCGCATGAAACTTTCCGAATCCGACATTCTCAATGCCAGCATCCTGATCGTTGACGATCAGGAATCCAACGTCAGCCTGCTCGAGCGGCTGCTGGGTGAAGCCGGCTACACCAGCGTCGCTTCGACCATGCAGCCGCAGGAGGTCTGCGCACTGCATCGCAAGAATCGCTACGACCTGATCCTGCTCGACCTGCAGATGCCTGAAATGGATGGATTCCAGGTGATGGAAGCGCTCAAGACCAACGCTGCCGAAAGCTACCTGCCGGTCCTCGTCCTCACCGCCCAACCGGGCCACAAATTGCAGGCCTTGCAGGCCGGCGCAAAGGATTTCATCAGCAAGCCCTTCGACCTGGTCGAAGTCAAGACCCGCATCCACAACATGCTCGAAGTCCGGCTGTTGTACAAGAAACTCGAAAACTACAACAAGGTGCTGGAACAGACGGTGCTGGAGCGCACCGCCGAATTGCGTGAAAGCGAAGCCCGCTTTCGCAGCCTCACCGAACTGGCCTCCGACTGGTATTGGGAACAGGACGAGGACGGGCATTTCACCAAGGTCTCCGGTCCGGTTCTGGAAATGCTCGGCATCCAGGTCGACCCCTTGCAGGGAGAAGCAGGCGATGTCCGGGTGGCAGGGTGGAACGAGGCGGAGCGGGCGGCGCTCAAGGCGGCCATCGCCGACCGCCAGCCCTTTCTCGATCTGGTCTTCAGCCGCTCCAATCCCAACGGCTCGCAGCAGCAGTTCCGGGTCAGCGGGGAGCCGATGTTCAGCCAGTCCTGCCGCTTCATCGGCTACCGCGGAATCGGTATGGAAATAACATCGAAAGACAGCGATGTCCTCACTTCCTAGCCCGAGTCAGAACCACCTGCTCGCCGCGCTGCCGACGGCGGAATTCGAGACGCTGGCGGCGCATCTGGAACTGGTTGCGCTGCCGCTCGGCAAGATGCTCTACGAGCCCGGCACGCAGTTGCAGCACGCCTACTTCCCCACCACCGCGATTGTGTCCCTGCACTATGTCACGGAGTCCGGCGCGTCGGCGGAAACCGCCGGGGTGGGCAACGAAGGCGTCGTCGGGATTTCGCTGTTCATGGGCGGCGACACCACATCGAGCTCGGCCGTGGTGCAGACCGCCGGCCACGCCTACCGGCTGGAGCGCCGCCGACTGAAGCAGGAATTCGATCGCGGCGGCCTGCTGCAGCGTTTGCTGCTGCGTTACACCCAGGCACTGATGACGCAGATGTCGCAGACCGCCGCCTGCAACCGGCACCATTCGGTGGAACAGCAGTTGTGCCGCTGGCTGTTGCTGACCCATGATCGTGTGTCCTCGCGCGAACTGGTCATCACCCAGGAGCTGATCGCCGGCATGCTCGGCGTGCGCCGCGAAGGCGTTACCGAGGCTGCCGGCAACCTGCAGCGAGAGGGGCTGATCAGCTACCGTCGCGGCCACATATCGGTGCTCGACAGGCGGGGCTTGGAGACACACGCCTGCGAGTGCTATGCCGTGGTCAAGAAGGAATTGAACCGCCTGCTGTCCGATGTGAAGTATCGACAGGAGGGCGTAGCTCCTGCCGCATTTGACAACCGCCTGCGGCCAGCGGCTCAGTCCGACGCAAACGCTCGACAGGGTTCGGCCCGCCGCTCAGGCTGAGCGGGATGGCGCCGGTCGCTTTGGTCGGCGTGGTCCGCAACCCTCCCGTAAAAGTTACGCAAAGCGGTATCGGGTGCATTTGAAGGTATTGGACGATCACCCCTCTCCCCTTGCGGGAGAGGGGCAGGGGAGAGGGGAAGATTCGGTAACCGCCGCCATTACAGTCGCCAGTACGCCATCCAGATTACTCGTGATTTCGTTATTCCAGAATCGCATCACCTTGAACCCTTGCGCACGTAACCATGCATCTCGTCTTTCGTCGTGTGGCGCACCGTTATGTTGACCGCCATCTGCTTCCACGATCAGGCGTGCGCCAAAATGCACAAAGTCCACCACATAAGGACCAATTGGCTGCTGGCGTCTGAATTTTTCACCATTCAGCCGATGTGCCCGTAAATGCCGCCACAACCTGTTCTCGCTCTCGGTCATGTGGCGTCGCAAGTGCTTGGCAAATTTCCGTTGTTCCATCACCCCTCTCCCCAACCCCTCTCCCGCAAGGGGAGAGGGGCTTTGAGCTTAACGCCCAACGCATTTCAGCTGCACGTAGGGTATCCCGCAAAAAGTCGGCGCTGGCGGTACGGCGACAGCACCCGGTCAGGCGGGTTACGAAGCGATTGCCTCCGGCAGCAGGCGATCGAACTCCTTTTTGACCACCCCATAGCACTCGCAGGCCCGCGCTTCCAGGCCCGCACGATCGAGCACCGTGATGTGGCCGCGGTGGTAGGCGATCAGGCCGGCCTCTTGGATTTTGCAGGCGGTCTCCGTGATGCCCTCGCGGCCGACGCCGAGCATGCCGGCGATCAACTCCTGGGTCATGATCAGTTCGTCCGAGAGCAAGCGGTCGGAGCTCAGCAGCAGCCAGCGGCAGAACTGCTGGTCCAGCGAATGATGGCGATTGCACACGGTGGTCTGCGCCATCTGCGTCAGCAGCGCCTGGGTGTAGCGCAGCAACAGATACTGCATCGGGCCGGCGCGATAGAACTCGCCCTTCAGCAATTCCCCCGTCATCCGGTAGGCGTGGCCGGCGCTTTGCACGACGGCCCGGCTAGGGGTGGTTTCGCCGCCCATGAAGAGGGAGACGCCGACCACTCCCTCGTTGCCGACCACGGCAATTTCGGCGGACGCTCCATCCGCCATGACGTAGAGCAGGGAGACGATGGCATTGGTCGGGAAATAGACGTGGCGCATTTGCGTGCCGGACTCGTAAAGCGAGTGGCCGAGCGGCATCGCGATCAGTTCCAGATGCGGCAGCAGGCGCGTGCAATCCGCCGCCGGCAGGGCGGCGAGCAGGTGGTTCTGGCGGGGGTCATGGGCGCTGGGCATGTCGGCGAACTCCCAATCAATCGAACAGCCGTCAACAGCAGTGCCGTGCCATCCGATGTCGTTATTGACTATAGCGCACAATGGGTATGTCGACGTATTTGCAAGTCGCGCCGAAATGAACTATGGTCAGGCGCGATACGATCAATTTACAGATGATCGGGAAGGAAGTTCATGGCCCGACAGGCGCCAGCAAACAAACCCAAAGCACCCGCGGTCAAGCGCCGCGTAGCGAAGGCCGTCACCACGCCGGCCAAGCTTGCAACACAGGACGTCGCGGCGGGCATTGCGCTGGCGGTGCGCCCCTTCGCCATTGTCGCCATCGGTGCTTCGGCGGGCGGGCTCGATGCTCTGGAACAGTTTCTTGGCCATGTGCCGGTCGGTAGCGGCATGGCCTTCGTCGTCATTCAGCATCTCGATCCCAACCACAAGGGCATGATGCCCGAGTTGCTGCAGCGGGCGACGAAAATGCCGGTGGTGCAGGCGAAGAACCGCATGAAGGTCAAGCCCGATTGCGTCTATGTGATTCCGCCCAACCGCGATTTGTCGATCCTGCATGACACCCTCCACCTGCTCGAACTCGCCGCGCCGCGCGGCCTGCGGCTACCGATCGACTTCTTCTTCCGCGCCCTCGCCGAAGACCGGCGCGAGCACGCCGTCGGCGTCATTCTTTCCGGCATGGGATCGGACGGCACCCTGGGCTTGCGTGCCATCAAGGAAAAAGGCGGCCTGGTGCTGGTGCAGGATCCGGCGAATGCCAAGTTCGACAGCATGCCGAAGAGCGCCATCGATGCCGGCCTGGCCGATATCGTCGCTGCCGCCGAGGAACTGCCGCAGCGCATCGCCGACACCCTGCGCCATGCGCCGCGGCCGCCCGCCGGTGCTGTTGAACCCGAGACGGAGACCCTGGCCCAGAAGAGTGGCTTCGACAAGATTTGCATCCTGCTGCGGGCGCGCACCGGCCACGATTTTTCCTTCTACAAGAAGACCACGGTCTATCGCCGCATCGAGCGCCGCATGTCGATCCACCAGATCAAGCGCATTGCCGACTACGTGCGCTACCTGCGTGAAAACCCCATGGAAGTCGATCTGCTGTTCAAGGAACTGCTGATCGGCGTCACCAGTTTCTTTCGCGATCCGGCGACCTGGGCCACCCTGCAGGAACAGGCGCTGCCAGAACTGCTCGCGACTTACCCGGAGGGCGGGACGCTGCGCGCCTGGGTGGCCGGCTGCTCCACCGGCGAGGAAGCCTATTCACTGGCCATCGCCTTCCGCGAAGTGCAGGAACGGCTGAAACTGCCGGTGCGCCACGAGTTGCAGATCTTCGCCACCGACCTCGATGCGGATGCCATCGCCAGGGCGCGCCAGGCCTTCTATCCGCCCAACATCGTTGCCGATGTGTCGGCGCAGCGCCTGAAGCGGTTTTTCGTCGAAGACGGCAATGGTTACCGGGTCGGCAAGGAAATCCGCGAGATGGTGGTGTTCGCCCCGCAGAACGTGGTCATGGACCCGCCATTCACCAAGCTGGACATTCTCACCTGTCGCAATCTGTTGATCTACCTCGGTCCCGAGTTGCAGAAGAAGCTGTTGCCGCTGTTCCACTACAGCCTCAAACCGGGCGGCCTGCTCATGCTCGGCAGCGCCGAATCCATCGGCGGCTTCACCGATCTGTTCACGCCGCTCGAAGGCAAGGCACGCCTGTTCTGGCGCAGCAGTGTCGCATTGCGAGCCTTCGAGCTTGAATTTCCCACCCGTTACTTGCCGACGAATGCCGAGTCCCCCATGAACCTTAAACCCAAAGCGGCTGCCGCCAATCTGCAGGAACTCGCCGACCAGTTGCTGCTGCAGCAGTTTTCGCCTGCCGCGGTACTCGTCACGGGTGCCGGCGATGTGCTGTACATCAGCGGCCGTACCGGCAAATACCTGGAACCCGCGGCGGGCAAGGCGAACTGGAACATTCACGCCATGGCGCGCGAGGGTCTGCGCCAGGACCTGGCCCTGGCCTTGCCCAAGGCTTTGCGCAGCGGCGAGCGGGTGATCTGCCGCAATCTTTCCATCGGCACCAACGACGGCACGCAGAGGGTGGACCTGACGGTGAACCCCGTGCACGAGCCGGACACCCTGCGCGGCATGGCCATGGTGGTGTTTACCGATGTCGATGCGCCACAAGCGGCGTCTCACGAGGCCGGCGGCGGCAAGCCGGCTGTCCGCGCCAGCCGGCGTGCGGTGGAATTGGAGCAGGCGCTGAGCGAGGCGCGGCAGGAAATTCAGGCCTTGCACGAGGAAATGCAGACCTCGCAGGAGGAGCTCAAATCATCCAACGAGGAAATGCAATCGACCAATGAAGAGCTGCAGTCGACCAATGAGGAACTGACCACCTCCAAGGAGGAAATGCAGTCCCTCAACGAAGAGTTGCAGACCGTCAATCTCGAACTGCAATCGAAGGTGGACGAGTTGTCGACAATCAACAACGACATGAAGAACCTGCTCAACAGCACCGACATGGCTACCGTCTTTCTCGATAACGCGCTGCATGTGCGGCGCTTCACGACGCAGGCGACGCGGATCTTCAGGCTCCTTCCCGGCGATCTGGGGCGGCCGCTGTCTGACATCGCCAGCGACCTCGACTATCCCGGACTGCTCGATGACGCCGGCCAGGTGCTGAGTACGCTGGCCTTCTCCGAGCGCGAAATAGCGACAGGCGACGGGCGCTGGTTCCAGGTCAAGATCATGCCTTACCGCACCCTGGAAAACGTCATCGACGGCGTCGTCGTCACGATCAACGACATTGGCCGCGCCAAGCGCCTGGAAGCGCAACTGCGCGTGGATGCGAGCACCGCGAAGGAATCGTCGTGACCAAGGCGGATGATGCCGACGGTTTGCGCGCCGACGCTGAAGCGCGTCTGCAGGCGAGGTCGGTGACAGAGACGGCGACAGCCGCCGCGACCAAGGCCGATCAGTTGCGACTGCTGCACGAATTGCAGGTGCATCAGGTCGAGCTGGAAATGCAGAACGAGGAGTTGCGTCAATCCCGTGCCGAACTCGAAGCGGCGCTGACCCGCTACACCGAACTGTACGACTTCGCGCCGGTCGGCTACCTCACGCTCACGGCCGACGGCCTGATCGCCGAGCTCAACCTTACCGGCGCAAAGCTGCTGGGGGGAGAACGCGGCAATCTCAAGAAAAGGCGTTTTGCCTCTTTCGTTACTCATGCCGATCAGAACCGCTGGGCCGGATTTTTCCTGAGCGTAAAAAGCCACGAAGAACAAGGCCATCAGGAACTGGAATTGCAACGTGGCGACGGCACGACGTTTCATGCGCAGATGGATTGCGTGCGGCACAGAGTCATGGGCAGCGGCCCGTCAGGAGTCGGCGCCGACGCTACGGCGAATTTTCCGGCGGGAACCCTGCTGGAGGTCAGCATTGCCCTGACCGACATCTCCGTGCGCAAGCGCGTCGAAGCGAAACTCAACGAGGCCATGGTCGCGGCGGAAAAAGCCAACCGGGCGAAGACCGATTTTCTTTCCAGCATGAGCCACGAGTTGCGCACGCCGCTCAATGCGATTCTCGGTTTCGCCCAGCTCATGGAATCAGGCGCGACGCCGCCGACGCCTTCGCAGAAGCAAAGCCTCGACCAGATTCTCAAGGCGGGATGGTATCTGCTGGAGCTGATCAACGAAATCCTCGATCTGGCGCAGATCGAGTCGGGCAAGGTGATGCTGTCGCGGGAGCCGGTCCCGCTGCACGAGGTCATGCACGAGTGCCGCACCATGATCGAGCCGCAGGCAGAGAAGCGCGGCATCGGCCTCAGCATTCCGCAATTCGACGCGCCGCTCTTTGTCAATGCCGACCGGACCCGGGTGAAGCAGGTCCTGATCAACCTGCTGTTCAACGCCATCAAGTACAACACGCCGCAAGGCTCGGTTGCCGTCGAGTGGCGCCAGACCTCGCCGGATTCGATTCGCATCAGCGTGCGCGACACCGGTGCCGGGCTGGATGCGCAACGGGTGGCGCAGCTGTTCCAGCCCTTCAACCGTCTCGGCAAGGAAGCCGGCGTGGAGGAGGGCACCGGCATCGGCCTGGTCGTCACCAAGCGGCTGGTGGAACTGATGGGAGGCAGCATTGGCGTCGACAGCAGTGTCGGGGTGGGTAGCGAGTTCTGGTTCGAATTGAGCCTGACCGCCGCACCGCCGTCGGCGGTAGATGGCGCCGTGCCGGAGTCGCCGCCCGTGCCACCGCAGGTATCCGAGGGCTCATCGCTGAGCACCGTGCTGCTGGTGGAAGACAATCCCGCCAATCTGGATCTGGTCGAGCAACTCATAGCGCGCCGCGCCGACCTGCGCCTGCTGTCCGTGGCGGATGGCAATCTCGGTATCGAGTTTGCACGCACCCATCTGCCGACGGTGATCCTGATGGACATCAACCTGCCCGGCGTCAGCGGGCTCGAAGCCATGACGATCCTGCGCGCTGACCCATCGACGGCGCGCATCCCGATCATCGCGCTGAGCGCCAATGCGATACCGCGCGATATCGAAAAGGCCCTTGCGGCCGGGTTCTTCAGCTATCTGACAAAACCGATCAAGGTCGGCGAGTTCATGGACACGCTGGACGTGGCACTGAGATTTGCCGCTGATCGTTCAGGCTAGCCGGTTGCGAGCAGCGGAAACAGGCTGCGCAGGCCGGTGGCGATCATCTCCACGGCCATCGCGGCGAGGATGAAGCCGCCGACGCGTTCGACGATATCCAGCGTTGACTGGCGGATTTTCTCACCCCGCCGACAGGCGGTATGGAAGGTGATCCAGCAGGCGCTGCCGACGATGAAAATCGGCACGATGACGTGGATCAGATCGGCGTAGCCATGCCATTCGCTATTGCCCATGACGTAGCTGAAAGCTGCCGGCCCGGCCAGTAGGGGCACCGCCAGCGGCACAATCGACGCCTCATTCGCGGGCTGGCCGGTCGTGGCCGGCGGCAGTCCCTTGAAGCTGGTTTCCTGGCCGAGCACCATGGCTATCGCCAGCAACAGGACGATGATCCCTCCGCCCACCCGCATCGATCCGAGCGATACGCCGAGGAAGCCCAACAGTGGCATGCCGAGAAAGGCCGCCACCAGCAATGCCACTGTCACGCTGAATCCTATGGTCCGGGCGAAGCGGACCTTCCCCTGCAGATCCAGCCCTCGTGTGGTGGCAAGGAACAGCGGAACCATGGTGATGGGTCCGACCAGGGCAAACAGCGTGATTGTTTTCTTGATGGTCAGTGCGGTGATTGTCAGCATCGATGTCTTCCCGTTCTTGCCTCCCGATCAGTCGGGGTGTGCCAGCAGCTTTGCATGATTTCTTCCGCAAGGCCAGACGATTGTGCGTTGGCGCACAGACCGGACCCGGTGCCGGGTTCAGGATTTGACCCATGAGCGCCGGCCTGTTGTGGCGTTTTGACCAACACAGGAGGCGGCAATGAACGGGGAACGATTCGCAGGTATCTGCCTGCAGCTTGCCGGAAGGACAAACCAGGCCTGGGGCGCGCTGACCGGCGACTGGTTGCGGGAGACCGCCGGAAGACGCGACCAGATCATCGGCAAGGCAAAACAGGCCAGCGCCGTCGCGCAGGAAACGGCGGCGCGCCAACTGAGGGATTTCAGGCATCACCACCGCAACTGGTATTTCTAGAGGAGCATGAAAATGTACAAAAAGATTGTCCTTGGCTTGTTCGCCCTGGTGGCATTCCTGCCGCTGACATTCGTGCCGAACGAGGCCCGCGCCCAGCACCCTGCGGCGTCGGCGTCCGCGAGAATCGATGGCTTCGACGTGGACCCGGTGGCACGGCCGGTGCCGGGCAGCGAACTGGTATTTACGCTGTACGGCAGTCCCGGCGGCAGCGCGGCGGTCCAGATCGGCGGCGCTACGGGAGCTGCGGTTCTGGTGGAAACCGAAGCCGGCGTCTATGAAGGCACTTACACCATCCGCAACCGGGACAAGATCACGACCGCAAGTACGGCCACGGCCAATTTGCGCGTCGGCAACAGGGTGGCCAGCGCCATTCTCGACGAGCCGCTGGTCGGTCGCGGCGTGGGCAAACCGAAGGGTCGTCCGCTGGCCTCGGCCATGACGCCGAAGATCGACCGCTTCGATGTCGATCCGCCGCCGAGTCTTGTCGCGGGAGAAGAACTGATCCTCACCTTGTCCGGCACTCCGGGCGGAATTGCCAGCGCCCGCATAGCCGGCGTCAAGGGCAAGATCTTGCTGAGCGAAATCAGGGCCGGCGTGTACGAGGGTAGCCATACCGTCAAGAATCGCGACCGGATTGCGGCCAATGCGGCGGTGACGGCCAGTCTCCGCGTCGATAACCGGGAAACCAGCGCGGTGCTCGGCCAGTCGCTGGTGGCCGGGCCCAACTATCAGTCGAGCGTTCGCCAGACAGCACGCGTGTGCGTCAATTGCGGCGTGGTCGAAGCCATACACGTCGTCGAAGTCAAAGGCCAGGGCAGCTATCTCGGGCCCATCGCCGGCGGTGTCGCCGGAGCCTTGCTCGGCAGCCAGGTCGGCCATGGCACGGGCAACACGATAGCGACGGTGGTAGGTGCCGCAGGCGGCGCCTACGCCGGCAGCGCAATCGAAAAGAGTGTGAAGACGACCAAGCACTATGAAGTGGTCGTGCGCCTCGAAAACGGCGGTTCGAAGACCATTTCCTATGCGGCGCAACCGGGGTTTGCAGTCGGCGCCCGGGTCAAGGTCGCCAACGGCACCCTGACCGTAGTTCAGTAGAAATCCGCAACAAAGGCATCCCATATTCCAACGCTGCAATTACGCAAAGAGGCCAGCAAATGCTCTACACAATCGCCGTCGTTCTGATCGTCCTGTGGCTGCTCGGCCTGGTCACGTCGACCACCATCGGCGGCTTCATCCACGTTCTTCTGGTGATTGCCATCGTCGTGGTCCTGCTGCGGATCATCAGCGGGCGCAAGGTGATCTAGGCTGCATACGGCTATGGACGCCAGCGCACAGAACGCATCGAAACTTGTGTCTAGTCTTGGCCGCGGCGAGCACGGAACACAAATTCTGCGCCACCAATTTCACTTACCAGCAACCGTCAGGAGAAAGCCATGAACAAGGATCAGAGCAAGGGTCGCGTCGAAGAAGTAAAGGGCAAGGTAAAGCAAGTCGCCGGCATCGTAACCGGTGACAAGAGCATGGAACACAAGGGCAAGCTGCAAACCCTGAAGGGCGAGGCTCAGGCCGTCTATGGCGACCTGAAAGCCGATATCAAGAAGGCCGGCCAAGACGGACATCCGTCCGCCAGCTGATCCTCACACCAACCAATAAAGGAATGACCATGAACAAATTCAATCTCACCACAATCGCTGCGGCGATTGTCCTCGCCTTCAGTGCCAACGCAATCGCGGCATCCGATGCGGCGAAAGACGAAGCGCAGGCGGCCGCACCGGCAGCCAAGAAGGAATCCGTGGGTGCCTACGTCGATGACGCGGTCATCACCGGCAAGCTGAAGGCCCTGATACTGGAAGAATCCTCGCTCAAGTCGACCGAAATCAACGTCGAAACCTACAAGGGCATCGTTCAGTTGACCGGCTTCGTCGGTTCCCGCGCCAATATCAACAAGGCCGTCAAGATTGCGCGCAGCGTCAAGGGCGTGAAATCCGTCAAGAACGACATGGTCGTCAAAGGCACGCAGTAATCAGGATCGTCGCCAACGCTTCCCCGGTCTTATTGACCGGGGGACCGTGGCCTGAATATTCAGGGGCTGCTTCACTGCGGCCCTGACTCTCGCGCGAGAGTCGGCGCTGGCGGTACGGCGCCTGCGAGATGGCAACGCGACGTGTGTGGTTCGCAAGCGTCTTCACGTGACCCGGGAGTCATGCCATGAAAGCGATGAATGAATTCGAATCGGTGCTGGCGATAGCCGCCCTGATTCTCGCTGTGTGCGCAACCATGGACATACCGCTGTCAGCACCCAATGCCGCCGGCGGCAGATCGGGCAGCGATTCCCCCGGATATAGCGTGATGCCTTCGCTCGAAGCCGCCAGGCAGGAAGCCACTGACACTGCCGTCAGCGATGCGGCGGAGGAACCCTTGGCGATGGCGAGCCGGGAAGCCGACAACAGTCCGCCGCACGCGCCGGCGATGCAAGTGCACCGGTCCCGGCAGGAGCGGTCTTCATGGTGACTTCGCTGATTGCGTTCTGTGTGCGACAACGTACAGAGAACATTCAAAAATCAACCGATCATGCTTGCAAAGATTGATTCGCAGTGACTGTCAGTATTTCCCCGCTTCTGCAGACAGCCGAAAGAACGAAAAAACCGAAGGCGGAGACTGGCACACCTTTTTATGGATCGGAAATCATCATGACTTATGCATTAATCACGAAGCAAATGACCCTGGCCGTATCGTGCGCTTTGGCGTTCGGCCTGGTATCGGGCTCAGCAACCGCTCAATCCGGCACCAAGGACAAGACCGGATACCTCACTGACCAGCGCAACGAAGTAGTCAAGAGCGGCACAGGCCTGTGCTGGCATACCAGTTCATGGACTCCGGCCCTGGCGATCGAAGAATGTGATCCCGACCTGGTGAAAAAGCCGGTCGCCGCCATGCCTGCGCCAAGACAGATTGCCGCTGCGCCGGCAGCAGCGCCGGTCTTCGCGCCGAAGCCGGCATCCCATCGCGTAAAACTCGACGCCGACACGCTGTTCGACTTCGACAAGGCGGATCTGCGTCCCGCCGGGCGCGCGGCGCTGGATGATTTCGTTGCCAAGAGCAAGGATATCAAGCCGGAAGTGATCATGGCCGTCGGCCATGCCGACCGTTTCGGCTCGGACGCCTACAACCAGAATCTGTCCGAGCAACGTGCCGCGACGGTAAAGGCCTATCTGGTCAGCAAGGGCATCGAACCGAATCGTGTGTACACCGAAGGCAAGGGTGAGACGCAGCCTTTGACCAAAGCCGGTGACTGCCTTGGCGCCAAGAGCGCAAAGGTGATCGCCTGCCTGCAACCGGACCGTCACGTCGATATCGAAGTGGTGGGTACCTCGACCGTCAACTAGCTGGTCCGCCCGGCGGCGCATGTCCGGCATGACCTGCCGTTGCATCGCCGCCCGTCCCACTACACAAAGGAATGAACATGAACAGACTCACCATCAACGCGATCGCGCTTGCCGTCACTCTTGCATTCAGTGCCGGCGCCATGGCTGAAAGCATGTCGAAGGCCGACTACAAGGTGGCCAAGCACAAGATATCGGTCGAGTACAAATCCGCCAAGAGCGCTTGCGGCTCACTGTCAGGCAATGCCAAGGACATCTGCGTGGCCGAGGCCAAGGGCAAGGAGGCGATCTCCAAGGCTGATCTCCGGGCCAGTTACCAACCCACTGCGAAAACTCATTACGAGGCGCGCGTTGCTCGGGCCGAGTCCGGCTATTCGGTGGCCAAGGAACGTTGCGACGACAAGGCCGGCACCGCCAAGGATGTTTGCGTGAAGGAAGCGAGCGCGGCGGAAACCACTGCCAAAGCCGACGCCAAGGCGCAGATGAAGATCACGGAAGCGCAAGACATTGCCAACGTGAAGTCTGCCGACGCGCAGAACGACGCGACCAGGAAGAGTGTTGACGCGCGCCTGGATGCCTCGGCAGAGAAGCGTGACGCCGATTACGCGGTGGCAAAGGAAAAGTGCGACACCTACGCCGGTAGCGCCAAGGATGGTTGTGTTAACCAGGCGAAGGCGCGCTTCGGCAAGTCCTGATTTGCAAGAGAACAAACCCGTAGCACCTGAAACTCAATGCTTGACAAAGAGGTAATCCAATGAAAACCACACAACGATTCACACTCAGCGCAATTGCTGTTGTAGCGATGCTCGGCCTGGGCGGTTGCGCCGGCATGTCGGCGCAGGAAAAGAACACTGCCATCGGTGCCGGAGTAGGCGCCATCGGCGGTTCCGTTCTTACCGGCGGCAGCGCTATCGGTACGGTCGGCGGCGCAGCCGTCGGTGGCGTCATCGGCCACGAAATCAATAAGTGATGATCGGCCCGCGATGCGCCTCGCCTGAACGGGCAGCGTGTCGCGGTCACCGACTTTCCCCGTCCCAAAGCATGAGCGACCGAGCGGGTCGCTCATGCTTTGGGGCCAACAGGAGATGGAAATGATGAAATTCCCCGAGACCGTCAAGACGGTCGTGGTGCTGGGTGCCATGCTCGCGGCGCTGACCGCCTGCCAGAAGCAAGAAGGGCCGGCAGAGCGCGCCGGCAAGGAAGCCGACAAGGCGGTCGAGAATGTCGGAAAGCAGATCGAGAAGGCCGGTGAAAGCATTCAGGATGCGGCAAAGGGCAACAAGAAGTAGTCGCGGTTGCCGAAGTATTCCGAACGCATAAAAAACAGGCCCCCGAATCCATGCGAGAACCGGGGGCCTAAGCCGCCAGCTGATTTCGGGGAAAAATCAAACGGGCGGGGGAGGAGAGATGCAATTGTCTCGGCTTCCGTCGCCGACGTATGTGCGCCAGCACACACAAGGAAGACAACAGGCCGGGCGCAATTACCTGAGACCGGTGTGCCCGACCTCATATGAACCAAAGAACCCACTGACCGGCCTGGTTTCCGGCAGCACATAGACGATGCCGTTGGTCCCGCTGAATGCCGGATGCACCACGGTCTCGAAGAACTTCGCCGGAACATTGATGCAGCCGTAGGAAATCCGGTTGTCGAGCGGCGTCGGGCTGGCCAGCCGTTGCAGGCGGCGTTCCTCGGGTTTGGCGCTGACTACGGGATGCATGGAGACCGCGCCGTCGTAATCCACCCAGAGAATTTCCTTGCCGCCCAGGTTGCGGTCGAGTGCGGCGACGAAGCGGCCTGCCGGCGTCGTGCGTTCCTCGGGGCGGATGCGCGACAGCGGTCGGTCGCCGATGCCCGGAGTGGCGTCATCACCCACGGCCAGGCCCAGCAGCGCCGGGCTGGCGCCACGCAGCCGCGCGTCGGCAGCGAAGACATAGACCTTGGCGTCCTTTTTGTCGACAATTGCAAACGGCATGTTGCGATTGTCACCGGAAGCGGCGATCCAGTCGGCCATGTAGCGGGTGTCCCGCGATGCGATCTCGTGCTCGAAGTTCGCCCGCCTGGGACGATGGCCGACCGCCGGTGCAGGTTCGGCAAGTGCCGGGATCGCTGCGCCATCCAGCGCGGACAAGGGGCGGCTCAGGACGAACGAGCGGACCGCGTCATCCGCCGCGAGCGCCGGGTGCCGGAGCAAACCGGCGACGAGCAGGCCAAGGCAGATCGCGCCGGCTCTGTTTCGCATGGTCAGATGACCGGCGCAACGCGGCCTCCTGCGCTCAGTTGCGGTCCTGCTTGCGCAGACGAACGGGCGGCACGTAGAGCCTGGGCGGCGTTTCGGCTGGGACGATGACTGGCTCGTCAACAGCGAGAACAGGCACAGGCTCAGGCGCGAAGGCCAGCAGTTGCGGCGGCGTCGTGGTCTGCACTATGGTCGGTATCCACGGCGAAGTGGCTTCCGGCGCCAGTTCGCCGCCCAGCATTTCCTCGGCGACGTAGGCCGGCACCGCCATCGGCGGCACCGCAGGCACGACGGGTGGCGCCGCAGTGATATTCGCGATGGTCTTTCCACCCGCCGGTCCGCAGCAGGAAGTGGCAAGGGCGTAGTTGGTGGAGACGCCACCCGTCACGATCGGGCCTTGCGTCAGGGTCCATCCGGTGAAGTTGACTGTCTTGTTGTCGCCTACGGCTGCGGTGTCGAAATTGGGGATCGCACCCGGATTCAGGGTGACGCCGGCAGGGTTGCCCTTCAAGCCGGTGAAGGTCGTTGCTGTCGAGCCGTCGAAGGTCTTGTTCGCGCCGTCAGGGAAGACCAGCATGTATTGAGTATGCGGGTCGCCAGGGTTGGCGAAAGAGACCCCCGTCGAATAGTCTGGTTGTACTCCTGCGTAGGAAACCGGACTGTAATAAATGTTGACGGGTGCGCGAGTGATCTCCGCGGGGTCGGCGCGAGGAGCAATGGTCAGTGTGCCGGTAGCAGCCCCCGGTCCAGTGCCATTTGCACCGGCAATCAGTGTCAATCCGTCTGCCAGGCCGAGGCCGGTGTTAAAGGCTATGGCGTTTCCGGCGAAATCGGCGAAGTCGGTCAACACGATTTTTCCAGTCACGTTGAGGTCGTTCCCTGCGCACAAGGTAATGTTTCCCCTGGTGGTCGTCATCCATGCACCCGGGGCTGCGCCCTGGTTCAGGAATATGTCGCGTCCGGCGGCCAATAGAACGCTGCCATCGGTCGTTGTAATGGGTGCATTCACACTGATATCCCGCCCGCAGCACACCACCAGATTGCCGAAGTCGGTGGTAATTGCTGCGTTGATGATCGTGTCCCTGGTGGCATTCAGGGTCAGGGTAGACGCAGGTCCCGGGGTGATCCTGACCCAGGTGATCGCCGAGGCCACGGTAATGTCGCCGGCTCCGCCGGCGTTGTTCGCGGTATTGATCGTGACATCGGTGCCGCCGGTCAGGCCGGTACCGGCGTTGCCAACGATGGTGGCAACATCCACTGTGGCCGTGGTCTGGCCGGGCGTTGGCGTGAAGACATCAGGGTTGCCGCCGCCGAATGAACCATTGGCAGTCGCTGCGGCAACGATCGTGACGTCGGCCGGGTCGAGCAACCACAGGCCGCGATTGCCGTTCGGCGCGCTGGCATTGGCGCTGATACCGAACACGTCGAGCCAGTGGCCGGAGGTTTCGATCAGTCCGCCGTTGCCGCCCAATGCACCACCGCGTGCCGAGATGCTGCCGTTGGCTCGCGTCGATTCGTCTGACCAGAGGATGACCTTGCCGCCGGCGCCATTGGTGATGGCGTCAGCCGTGATCATCGAATCCGCGCTCATGTAGGTCGCTGCGGCGTTCTGCACGGCCGGGTTCTTGCCTTGGTAGTCGCCGCCGACCAGCACGGTGCCGCCGCCTGTGTCGCCCGCGGCATTGATGTTGGCGCCGAAGAGGCCGACGTGGTGGCCGGTCAGTGTGACGGTGCCGCCGGTCTGGCCTGCGCCGACGCCGGAAACGTCCAGTGTGCCGCCGACGTTCGTCGTGCCGATCTGCATGTCGCCCATCAGCCTGATCGTGCCGTTGTGATTTTCGATGGTCTGCGCCTGGATCACGCCGGTGTTGTTCACTGCGCTCTGCAGGAGATCCCCCGCTGCCTTTGCTGTCAGCAGTACCTGGCCGCCGTCGGCCTGGATCAGGCCGCCGTTCTGTACCAGTGCATTCACCGCGCCCTGGCTTACCGTGACATTGAGCAGGCCGTCACCGGCGACGTCGAGGGTGATGGCGTTGCCTGCGGCCAGCGCCACCGTGCCGAGCCGGGCGATGATGATGCCTTCGTTGCTGACGTTGGCGCCGAGCAGAGCGACATAGCCGCCGTCGGCGTTGATCGAACCCTGGTTGAGTATCGACGCGTCGCTGTTGCCGGAAAACTGGTATCTGCCGGCCATGAAATCGCTGTCGGTGATGTTGAGGGTGGAGGCGATCAGGCCGCCGACGTTGATCTGTGCGTTCTTGCCGAACAGGACGCCGTTGGGATTGATCAGGAACACCTTGCCGTTGGCCGACATGCTGCCGAGGATGCTCGACGGATCGGCCCCCAGTACCCGGTTGAGTGCCACCGAGCTGCTGTTGGGCTGGACGAACTGGACCGCTTCCGTCGCGCCGATGCTGAAGCTCTGCCAGTTGATGGCCGCATTCTGGGTCGACTGGGTGATGGTCGTGCTGCCCGCCGTGCTGCTGATGCTGGCGCCACCCGCGGCGACGACTCCGCCGACCGGCAGGGCATACACATTCGCGCCGAAGGCCAGCATCAGGGATACCGCCAGCCCTTTCAGCGCGAATCGTGGATTGCCGGCAAAGGCGCTTGCTGCGGACGATGATTTCCTGCCGGTGTTTGCGGCAGTAGTGGAAGCGGCGAGAAGCGCGCCGGTCTTTTCGTTCGGGATCGATCGGTAGCTGGATTTCATTTTCTTACTCCAATGTTCTTGAACTGCTTGTGAGCCATTTGCACGTTGCCGCTCATCATGATCAGAAATATTTCACGAGCTGGAACCAGAGCCGGCCCGATTGGTCCGGAGCCGAGGTCGGCTTTTCATTGCCCAGCTTGACGGCGTAGTACACCCGAGCCAGGAAGTCGTTGGCTTTCGCCCAGTTGAGGCCGATGCCGATGCCGCTCAAGGTGCGACTGTTCGGTCCGGCGACCCAGGGATTTTTGTGCGTCTTGACGCTGCCGGTATCGACGAAGCCGATCAGATGCATTTGGCCGGGCAGTGTCGCGGAGAATTTCGGCAGCAGGTACCGCGCCTCCAGATGCGCGACATAGCCTTCGTCCGCATAGGCCTCGCCTTCCGGATAGGCGCGCACGCCATACATGCCGCCCAGTTCCATCTTTTCCGAGGAGTCGAGGTTCTTCGATGCGAACTGTCCGGCGATGCCGCCATAAATCGAGACCCGATCCGTCACCCTTTGCAGGCGCATGGCAGTAAATCCGAGCTTGTCGTAGTGGCCGTTGGTTTTCGCCGTCAGCGCGTCGATAGCCCGCGGGCCTGGGGTCTGTATATCGATCTCGCCCGTCGACCAGGTCAGGGAATAGCCGCTCGCCCCGCCGCCGCCAAGGCTGTCGCGATGGTCGCCATAGAGGCTGCCGAGCAGGACATGGGCTTTCTTGTCGGTGACGGACGGGGTGATGTCTTCCTTGTCCTGGAAGGTTTTGTCTTCGTAGGTGAGTCCGGCGTTGAGATTGTTGTTGCGCGACCGGATCAGGGGATAGCTGCCATAAATGCTGGCGATTTTCGCCGTGCCGTGGGCCTTGAGGCTTTCAAACTCCCTGCCCAGCTTGTATTCGAGGACGCTGTAGGCGACTCCGGCCGTGGCCTTGCCGAACTGCATCTGGTAGGAGCCGCGCAGATAATTCAGCCCGGGGCCCGAAGTCATTCCGCGCAATGAGGCGACATCGCCCCGTCCTGCCAGATTGTTGAGGTTGACCGTTGCGCCGAGCCGATACTCGCCGGTGTAACGGTTGCCGGCGTTGTCGAAATCGACTTCTCCCGAAACGCGCGGCCCCGGTGTGACATCGACGATCAGGTCTGAGGTTCCGACGGAGGCGCCCGGTACCAGGTTCGATCTGACCTTTACTCCGGGAACGTCGGAGAGCAGCAGGAGATGGCTTTCGAGTGGCAAGGCTTCGATTATGTCGCCGCTGTTGATGCCGTCGAGGAGGCCCATTGCCAGATCATTGGAAAGATTGGTCTGGTTGTTCAGCGTCACCTTGCCGTAGTGGCCTTCGATGACCGCGATGGTTACCGCGCCATCCTTGATGTCCTGTGCCGGCAGATAGGCCTGCGCAACCAGATAGCCGTCGCGCCGGTAGTGGTTGGCAATTTTCGCCGCCATGCCGCGCAGGTCGGTAAGTGTCAGTTCGCTGCCCGGGACGAAGCCGGTGAGCGCGAGCAGTTCAGCCTCGGCATAGACCTGCGCGCCGGTAACGCTCAATTTATTGACGACGATCCTGACGTCGGCGGGTTGCGGACCGGTGGGCGCGGGTAGCGGCGCGACCTCAATACTCGGAATCGCCTTTTCCAGAGTCGGGACGGGCGGAATCTGTTGCATCTGGCTGCCGGCGTTTGGCGGCTGCTGGGCAAAGGCGCTGGCGCCGAAGGCCAACAAGGAGGCGATGATCAGTGGCTTGGTTTTCAACATAATGTTTCCTGTCGTTCTCTGTTGGAAAGAAATGGCGGGTGATTAGCGGCAGCTTGCCGGCGATTCCCGACCGGTTCCGTGCGGTAGCGCACTTCCGCAGCGAATTCTGCAATCGCAACCACGGAACCTATGCCGACGGTATGGCGAAAACAGTTTGCTCATGGAAACAGTGATATGCGCCCTGGCGCACATACCGCGCAGCGGATTCCCGCTACAACGTCCTTTCTTGCAGACCCTTTGAGAGGAGATTGTGATGATCAGGAAGACCGTTCTTGCGGCGCTGCTGTCGGCTTGCCTCGGCAGTATCTCGATTCCGGCAGCTGCCGCCGCAGTTGTATTTGTTCAAGTTGCACCGCCACCGCTTCGCGCGGAAATCATTCCCTCGCCGCGTCGCGGCCACCTGTGGGTTGCCGGGCACTGGGGATGGAGAAACCATCACCACCAATGGGTGAAAGGCAAGTGGATTCGCGAACGCCGTGGCTATCAATACAGCCAGCCCATGTGGCTGGAACGTGATGGACGTTGGCAGATGGAGCGCGGCGCCTGGAGGCGGGCCGATCGTGACGGAGACGGAGTTCCGAATCGCCAGGATCGTGCACCGAATAACCCGACTCGCTACTGATGCACTTGCAGCGGAATCGATACCGGCTCGTGCATCCCGCATCGAGTCGCTTTGTTCAGGAGGAAATATGAAAAAGCTTGCCTTGCTGTTGATCGTCACCGGCAGTTTCGTGTCCGGCTGTGCCGTTTACGAAGTTCCCTACCGGGACGGTGGCCCGTATCAGAATCAGAGTAGGGATCGCGATCGGGATCATGATGGCATCCGTGATCGCGCGGATCGTGACCGGGATGGCGATGGCGTGTCCAATCGGCAGGATCGCCGTCCGGATGACGCTCGCCGCTATTAGCTCAACGCCTCGTGCTCATGTGCCGGAAGGGAACAACTCCCGGTCTTCCGGCAGTGTTCAGGTCTATCGGTCGCGGCGGAAAAAGCTTTGTATCGCCGAATACATCAGGACAAAGAACGGTGCGCCGGCTTCGTCGACCCTGGGCGCAGGCACGGGCTGCTGATTCCGCGATGCAAGGAATTCGATCAGGGCGTCCACGCCGCCGTCGCGAATGACCTCAGCGAAAGGCGATCGATAGGTCGACACCAGGCTGATGCCGGCGACCCTGACGTCGTAGATCTTCCACCCCGAGGACGTCTTCTGCATGTCGTAGTCGATGGTCATGCGCCCGGCGTCATCCTGCCTTATGAAGGACTTGACGGTGACATCGGTTTCACCGGGCGCCATGCGCAGCGGTTTGTACTCGATCGCCTGGTCGCGGTAGTCGGTCAGGGTCGTGGAGTAATTGCGCACCAGCAAAGTCCTGAATCCGGCGACCAGCGCATCCTGCTGGTCGGGCGAGGCGATCTGCCAGTTGCGCGCCACGGCGAGCCGGGTCATGTGATGGAAATCGAACAGCGGCAGAATCCTGGATTCGACCAGCCTGGCGAACTTTTCCGGATTGTCCGTCTGCAGGCGCCTGTCCCGGTTGAGTGTGGCAAACACCGACAGCGTCGCGGCGCTCAGGAGTACGTCCGGTGCGGTTTCGGGGGCGTACGCGACAAGCTCGCCTGTCGAGTATGTCGCCGGAACAGAACTTGTGGCAGAAGCAAGTTCCGCACAAGCGGGGCCTGCCCACCCGGCTAGTCCGAGAAGCGCCACGAAACATGCAAACAGAATCCTGCGCATTGAATGACCTCGTTTGACACGGCTGGGCGACGGAAATGCGGTGGCTGCCGCCGGTCGATGAAAATCCTTGTGCCGATTATCGACATATGTGCGCGTCGGGCTGTGCGCTGGCGCACATAGACAAATGGCAATCGGCTGGCTGCCTTGCGATGCTCATGCCCGCCAGAACGTCACACGTGCGTTGCCGCACAGAGCATTTCGCCGCCCGGGAATATGTTGCTTCTCTCAGGTGGTATCCATGACGATGAAGTGCAAACATGTTTCTTCGACCCTGTGGCGGCGGAAGGCGCTTGCCGCCGCTATCGCATACGCGTTCGCATGCGCGTGCGCCGGTTACGCGCAGGCCAACGGTGTCGGTCCGACCGTGGTGGCGGGGCAGGCCAGCTTCTCCACTGTCGGCAAATCGCTCAGCATCACCAACAGCCCCGGGGCGATCATCAACTGGCAGGGCTTCTCGATTGGCGCCAGTGAAACCACGCGCTTCATACAGCAAAGCGCTGCCTCGAGCATTCTCAATCGCGTCATTGGTCCGGATCCGTCCGTCATTCTCGGCACGCTCACCTCGAACGGCCGGGTGTTCCTGATCAATCCGGCCGGCATTCTGGTCGGTTCGGGTGCGCGCATCGACGTGGCCGGGCTGGTGGCCTCGACACTGAATCTGAGCAACCAGGACTTTCTTGCGGGCCGGCTCAATTTCACCGTCAATCCACAAGGCGGCAAAGTCGAGAATCAGGGCAGCATCACCACCCCCTCGGGTGGCAGCGTCTATCTGGTCGGATCAAACGTCACCAACAGCGGCATCATCAACAGCCCTCAGGGCGACGTGATTCTGGCCGCCGGTCAGTCGGTGAAGATCTTTGACACCAGCACGCCGGGGGTGAGGGTGGAACTGACGGCGAGCGACAACGCCGCCGTCAACCTCGGTCAGATCCTTGCGCAAAGTGGGCAAGTCGGCATTTACGGCGCGGCGCTGCGCAATGCGGGCATTATTGATGCCACTCAGGTAGTGCGGGATGCCAGCGGCAAAATCGTCCTGCGCGCAAAGCAGGATGTGACGCTCGATGCCGGCAGTCGGCTCAGCGTCAGCGGCGAGCAGGCAGGGGAAGTCACGGTTCAGGCGGAAACCGGCACCACGCTGGTATCCGGGGTGATCGAAGCCAAAGGCGTCGGCGAGATGGCCGGCAGCGGCGGCACAATCCAGCTGCTGGGTCGGCACGTCGGCCTGATGGCGGCCAGCATCGACGCCTCAGGCACGGCAGGCGGCGGCACCGTGCTGGTCGGTGGCGACTACCAGGGCAGGAATCCGTTGGTGCAGAACGCGTCGGCGACCTACATGAGTCCCGATTCCCGAATTACAGCTGACGCCGTAACGAATGGCATGGGCGGCAAAGTGGTGCTGTGGGGCAACGACTCGACGCGCGCCTACGGCAGCATTGCGGCGCGTGGCGGTGTGCAGGGCGGCAGCGGCGGCATGATCGAAACTTCCGGTCACTGGCTGGATGTGGCGGGCATCCGGATCAACGCCAGTGTGCGCGACAGCGAGAGCGGCGGGAAGAGCGGCATCTGGTTGCTCGATCCTGCGGATGTGACGATCACGGGCGCGGTGGATAGCGGCGGATCATTCAGCGGCACCAATCCCGATGTCTTCTCGCCGAGTTCGGGCGCCAGCACGGCCAATGTGAATCTAACCACCATCACTACCGCGCTAAATCTGGGCACCGATGTCACCATTACCACGGTCAACAGCGGCACCAGCGGCGGCGGCAATGGCGACATCAGCGTGGATGCGGTGATCACCTGGGATCGATCGGCCTTTCTGCCGCCACCGTCGATTCTGACCTTGAGCGCCGTGCGCGACGTGAACGTAAATTCGGCAATTACGGCCACCAATGGGAGTTTCGTGGCGAATGCAGGGCGCGACGTAAATATAAAAGCGGTCATTACAACGACCGATGGCGATGTCGTCTTGCGTGCCGACAGTGATGGCACAGGTCCCGGTGTAGCCGGCGGCATTGTGGCCTTTCTCGCCAGTGGCAGCGTAACCATGACGCGCGGTGCGGGCAGCGTCTATTCGAATCCGACCTCCTATGCCACGCCGACCGATTACCTGGGCAAGTTCACCCTGACCACCAGCACGCTGACGCCCTACATGTGGGTGTTTACGCAAGCCGACAGCAAAATCTACGATGGACTGACGGCCACTTCGCTTTCCTTCCTGGGCGATCCGACAATGGGGGGTGCCGTTACCCTGGTTCCCGGCATTGCCGACTTTGCAACCAGCAGTGCAGGCGTTGGCAAAACTGTGAACTACAGTGGCTATAGTCTCGGCGGCGCAGATGCGGGCAAGTTTGCCCTGTTCGCAGCGGCAGGGAGTGCGACGGCGAATGTCAGCCAGCGCGCCGTCACCGTCACCGCCGACCCGGGCCAGACCAAGACCTACGGCAACAGCGATCCGGCCAGCTACAGCTACACCAGCACGGCGCTG
>Ga0209211_10001005_pt1 | contig 55530 bp, 54 predicted proteins | sample RifGroA2_FD_183992 | JGI IMG/M metagenome (GOLD analysis project Ga0209211, IMG submission 183992) | Groundwater microbial communities from Rifle, Colorado, USA - Groundwater A2 (SPAdes) (version 2) | ecosystem: Environmental > Aquatic > Deep subsurface > Groundwater | place: Rifle, Colorado... | reverse complement strand
TAGTGTCGTCATAGAAGGTCTCCTTTCTATGCTTCGAGCGGTCGAAGTATTCTAGGAGATCTTCATTTTATGTAAAACTCTTTGAGTCCTCCAGCATAGCTGGAGGCTTAGCATCTGGGATAGTTAATATATCCCTAAGGCTTAGAAAAAATAAGAAGCTGTAATCATGATCTTATAAGCCGATTTAAAAAAGCACAGAAAGGAAATTACGGCCCTGCAATGGGAGGTTTTGGTTCTATAGTATCTAAGATTCTCTTAACGGAACATTAACTCCTTTCAAGTTATCTTAATATCCATGAGGAGGATTAAAACGATGAAAAATAAAATATTATTAGCATCTCTAATTGCATTAATTTCTGGGCATAATTCATATGCAGTGAATTGTCCAACAACAAAAGTATATTGCCCCACATCTTCGACAACCAAAATGTTGGGAGCAGAGCTGGATTTATATGACATAGCGTATTATGAACCACAAAAAGGAATATATTTTTTAAAGTGTAATAAAGTTAATAGCAAAGTTCCCGAAATTGGCGCTTTCGGATATGCAAGGTCCCCCATAACTTGTCCTGCGGGATGTAACGTATTATTATCGCCTGGATTTGGGAAGAAGTTAGGGGTAAATAGATGCACAACAAAGACCCCAAGCACGAGTTGTTGGGCATCATGTGAGCCTGGATAAAAATCGGTTCTCGTGTGCCATATCTTAGGGAGGTTGGTGTGGGATGCCTTGGAATTAAAGAAATTACGGCCCTGCAACGGGAGGCGTTGGATATATAAGGTTTCGAAGATGCTATTAATAGATCATTAACTCCTTTCAAGTTATCTTGATATCCAAGAGGAGGATTAGAACGATGAAAAAGAAAATACTATCAGCATCTGTAATTGCGTTAATTTTTAGCTACAATTCATATGCAGTGAGTTGTCCAACAACAAAAGTATCTTGCCCTACTACTACTTTGAATCCATTATTTCCTTACTATCGCATAGAATATAATACCATAGGAGGGCCCCATTTGAAGTGTCAGCTAATGACTAACAACGCTCCTGAAATTTATGGTACGTATAAAAAGATTCCAATAAATTGTCCGAGAGGATGTCAAGCGAAAGTCCATGGGTTTAATTGGTTAAATAGATGCGCCCCAGATGACCCCACAAAGGAATGTTATGCAACATGTGAACCTGGATAAAAATCGGTTCTCGTTTGCCATATCTTAGGGAGATTGATTTGGGCCTTGTTTTGGAGAGACTTGGGCATAGGTGGTTAAGATACATAAGTTAATCCATGCTTCTCTATGCCCAGCTATTGCCGCTTTAGTATACCATATTTTAGCTTTTGTATCAGATTGCTTAACACCACATCCCATGTCATAATAAAGGCCAACATAGAAACAAGCAGTACTATACTCTATAGTCTCAGGGTCTTGTGCTATAGCCATAAAGGTTCTAAAGGCCTTTTTATAATTGTGCGGGATACCTTTGGTTCTATCCCCTTCTTGATAGAGAAAAGCTTTGTGAAGGGAAGGGAGTTCATCATCTTCTTGCCCTTTTAACTCGGCTTTTAAAGGGCCACTTAACATAAAAAATATCAAAAGAAACAGTATAAAATTCATGGACTTACTCTTCTTAAAAAGTTCGTTATTTCTTTTTAGTCTTCAGCATGCTTTCCACAACTGGCATTAACTCAATGGGAAGAGGGAACACGATGGTTGAATTGTTTTCCTCAGCAATGGTTCCCAAGGTTTGCAGATAGCGCAGCGTCATGGTTTGTGGTTGTTGGGCCATAACTTGGGCAGCTTTTAAAAGCTTTGCAGAGGCTTGCAATTCACCCTCAGCATGAATGACCTTTGCTCTTCGATCCCGTTCAGCTTCTGCTTGCTTTGCAATAGCGCGAATCATGCTTTCATTTAAGTCGACCTGCTTGATTTCGACATTCGTCACCTTAATTCCCCAGGCTTCTGTTTGCTCATCCAAAATGCGTTGGAGGGATTCATTCAACTTTTCGCGTTCCGCTAAAATGACATCCAATTCATGTTGACCGAGGACAGAACGCAACGTTGTTTGAGCCAGCTGACTTGTGGCCTCAAAATAATTCTCGACGTTAATGGTGGCCTTTTGAGCGTCCATCACACGGAAGTAAAGCACCGCATTGACTTGTAAGGAGACGTTATCACGAGAGATGACTTCTTGGGTTGGAATATCTAAAACAATCACGCGTAAATCCACGCGAAGCATCTTTTGGATAAAGGGCACTACCAGGATAAGTCCTGGGCCTTTGACTTTCCAAAAGCGCCCAAGAGTAAAAACAACTCCCCTTTCAAATTCCCATAGAATTCGAAAGCTTCGGATAAGGATGAAGAAAACGATGACTCCTGCTGAGATGAGGAGCATAAACTGGTTGGAGAGGTCTCCGGGTGTTTCATACATGTTTTTTTCCTTTCGATTTTAATGGCTTTACCGTTAATTCTAACCCATCACACTTTATAATTTGAAGCTCTTCTCCCTCGTTTAAGGGAGTATTTGTTTTTGCTTTCCAAAGCTCTCCTTCAACCCTGACCCACCCCCTTTTTTTGAATGATTCCTGGGCGATTGCACGTGTTCCCGGGAGAGCCTCCATCCCGCTAACAATTTTACGTCGTTGCGCTCTGAGAGCCAAACCAATGATAACCAAAAAGAAGCCTAAGGATGTGGCGCTCATTCCAATAACAATACTCCATGGTGGAGCATAATCCTTTTGGTCAAAGAGAAGGATTGAGCCCACCACAAAGGCAACGAGCCCCCCGATACCTAAGATGCCATAACTCGTAACAAAGGCTTCTGAAGCCATAAAGATGATGCCGATGATGACGAGCGCAAGGCCTGAATAATTGATGGGAAGCAATTGAAAGGCATAAAGGGCGATCAAAAGGGATATCGCTCCCGCAACGCCGGGGAGGATAAAACCGGGATTAACAAATTCAAAGAAAAGCCCCCACATCCCAATAATGAGCAGAATATAGGCAATGCTTGGGTCGGTGATAACTTCTAAAAATTTAAGGCGCCAATCGCGCTCATATCGCTCTACTTGAACATCTTGGGCTTTTATAATTTGAGGATGGTTTTGAACCATAACAGTGCGGCCATTGATTTGGTGGAAAAGATCAGCTGTGTCACGCGCCAAAACATCGATGACACCAAGACGTAAAGCTTCATTCGATTGGAGACTTTCAGAAGCAGAAACCATTCTTTCAGCCCATTCCACATTCCGTCCCCTCAGTTGTGCCAATCCTTTTATATAAGCCACAGAATCGCTCAACGTTTTCTTTTCCATTGTTGTTTTTTCGTGAGGGGCCTTGTCCTTTTGCTCTTCCATGGCAAAGGGGTCAAGGGATACAGGTGTGGCTGCTCCTAAATGGGTGGCTGGGGCCATGGCTGCAATATGACTTGCATAAAGGATATAACTGCCAGCGCTGGCCGCACGAGAGCCTTCAGGCGCCACATAAGTCACGATGGGGAGAGGGGAGGCAATAATCGTTTTGATGATGTTTCGTGTGGCCGTATCAAAGCCCCCGGGGGTGTTCATTTTTAAAAGGATGAAGTCTGCTTTTTGGGAAACTGCGTGCGCGACCCCTTTTGAAATATAATCTTGAGTTGCAGGACCTATGGCGCCATCAATGTCCAATTGGAGTACTTTTGACTGCGCCTGTACCTCATGAGAGGAAGCAAAGTTCAGGAATAATACAACAATAGCCAAAGGAAGACGTCGAAGCATTGTTACCTACCTGTTATCTTTAGATTGTCAGTTTATTAGCCAAAAACGTCAAGGCAAATTATTCGTGCTTACCCTTCACAAGGCGATAGGCAAAGGGGACGGCATAGAGGGTAAACAAGGTGCCTCCAAGTAAGCCGCCCACCAAGACCCATCCAATTTGTTGACGGCTCTCAGCTCCTGCCCCTGTAGCGAGAGCAAGAGGAATGGAACCCAAAACCATGGCGCCGGTTGTCATAAGAATGGGGCGAAAGCGCAAGCGTGTGGCCTTTTGGATGGCCTCAACAACAGAAAGACCTTGGTGTCGTTGTTTATTCGCAAAGTCCACAATCAAAATGCCGTGTTTTGTGATAAGTCCTACAAGAGTAATCAGCCCTACTTGGCTAAAGATATTTAAAGTTCCCCCTGTAAAATAAAGGGCCACAAGGGCTCCCATCATTGAGAGAGGGACCGTTACCATGATCAAGAGAGGGTCTATAAGGCTGTCAAATTGAATTGCCAAGACGAGATAGATAAAAAGGAGAGATGTAAGAAAAATGATATACATATCTGCTTTTGACTCTAAAAACTTGCGCAGTTTTCCAATGGGTTCAGTTTGAAGGGAAGGGGATAATTCCTCTTTCATCGTGGTTTTTACAAGGGACATGGCCTCGCTCAAGTTACAACTTGGCGCAAGATCAGCCGTTAAGGTTGAGGAACGCATTTTATTGATATGGGTTAAGTCTGCTGGAGTTGCGATTTCTTTAATTGTAATAAGGTTACCCAAGGGGACAGGTTCCAATTTTTTATCTTCGTGTAGGGCGTTAACATAAAAATTTCCAATATCTTCAATGCTTCGCTTGTTTCTTTCTGTAGATTGAAGGATGATATCATAAATTTTTCCTTCTTTTTGAAAAGTTGAAACGGCAGCCCCGCTCAGCATAACCTCAAGAGCGCGCGCTGCATCTTTGATTTTTACCCCTAAAAGAGCGGCTTTATTACGATCAACTTGGATATTTAATTGAGGAATTCCAAGAGAAAGGGTTTGTTCCATAGATTCAAAACATGTGGACTTTTTTAAACTTGCAATTAGCTTTTCGACTTCAGTTTCTAGAAACTCATAGGATCCCGTTGTATTGATGGCTACTTCAACAGAGGCTTGCCCACCGGTTAAAAGAGTTTTCTTAGGAAAGATAGAGACCTTCACCCCTGGGGTTTTTCTTCCTACTTTTCTTAAGCTATCAATAATTTCCTGTTGACTCCGAGAGCGTTGACTCCAGGGTTTGAGTTGAATGCCTGCAAAAATTCCTGTTCTTTGAGTATCTGACCAGAGGTTGTTATGTTCGGGCACTGAGGAGAGAAGATCTTCAATTTGTATTGTATAAGGGATAAGGGAATCTATAGTCGCTCCGTCAGGGCCCTGGACCCAAGCTTGTATAAGAGATTCATCTTCTTGGGGTGCTAATTCTGAAGGAATTTTATAAAACAAAAAGAGGCCAAGGAGTAAGACTCCTGAAAAACCCACAAGAAAAAGTTTGGGCCGCATCAAAAGGTTTTTGAGGCTTGCTTGATATCCATGAGCCAGAACGTTCATAATCGTTTCAATAAAATCTGAAAAAGCATTTGACTTTAGTTTGGTTTTTGGTGGTAAGAGACGTGAGCACATCATGGGTGATAAAGTGAGGGCAACAACACCTGAAATCAGAACGGCTCCCGCAAGGGAAATTGCAAACTCAGAGAAAAGCTTGCCAGTAAGTCCCTGAATAAAGGCAATCGGAGCATAGACGCTGGCTAAGGTCAGAGTCATGGCAATCACGGCGAAGCCAACTTCACGGCTTCCTTTGATGGCAGCTTCAAAGGGTTTTAAGCCCTCTTCAATATGCCGATGAATATTCTCAAGAACGACAATGGCGTCGTCAACAACTAAACCTATGGCAAGAACCATGGCCAAAAGGGTGATGGTGTTAATTGAACAATGAAACAGGTAAAGGAAGGCAAAGGACCCAATTAAAGAAATGGGGATTGTCATTAGGGGAATCAATGTTGCACGAGGTGAATGAAGAAAGAGAAAAATAATGAGAAGAACAAGAATGATAGATTCTAATATTGCCCTTTGAACTGCTTTAAGGGAAGCTTTGATAAACAACGAAATGTTATAACCATCTTCAACAACCATCCCTTGCGGATGAGAGGATGCATTTTTGGCGAGGATCTCTTGAACGGCGGCTGAAATGGAGAGAACGTTTCCATCGGATCGTTTTTTGACTCCTATAAAAACAGCTGGTTTTTTATTATAGCGGGGTAGCCATTCATCATCACGCGTATCTCGATCAAAACTTACGGTTGCAATATCCTTTAAAGAAATAATGTGATCGCGTTCTCCAGAAATGACGAGTTTTTCAAGTTCTTGAGGGGTGTTGAGTCCTGAATCTACGATCAAATTTACATACCGTTTTCCTTTAACGATTTGGCCTCCAGGAAAGGCTTGGCTACTTCCCTCGAGGGCATCGATAATATCCGTTACGGAAATATTATAAGCTTTCATTTTTTCGCGATCGAGACTCGCTTTCATTGTTAAAGGATTGCCGTAAATTGTTGCATCAGCCACTCCTGGAATTGATTCAAGTTGATCTTTCAAATAACGGTCTGCGTAATCATAAAGTTCGCCTTCACTATGAATTGAGCTCGTTAAGGTTACATACATAAAAGGCTCTTTAGATTCAGAGCTTTTAATAACAATAGGTTCTTTAGAACCTTGGGGTAATGTATCAGTAATTTGAGCAATGTGCTCGCGTACATCAGAAGCCACATCAGAAAGAGACGTTTTAGGATGAAAGTAAAGCGTGATGTGGCTCTGTCCTGTTTTGCTGGAGGACTCCATATAATCAAGTCCCGGAATTCCTGCAAGGGAGCTTTCTAAAGGGGTCGTGACTTTAGATTCGATAATACTAGCAGCAGCTCCGGGATATTTTGTGTCAACAATCAAAACTTGTTCTTCAGCGTCTGGATATTGCTGCAAATTCAGATTTCTATAAGAGAGCACCCCGATAATTATAATGATGAGGCTTAAAGCAATGGAAAAGATAGGTCGTTTAATCGATAGATCTGTGATGAACATGGTTGATTTTCCTTGGGTTTTCAAGGTTTTTCAACAGCATTTATGAGAGTGCCGTCTCGAATTTTTTCCTGTCCCTCAAGGATAATAATATCGTTTTTCTGTAATCCGCTCAAGATCTCGGCCTGATCAGCCATGCGTTGCCCTAAAGTTACTTTGACTAATTGCGCCGTATTATTGGTCTTTTTAAAAACATAATTCCCTGTTGGACGAATAACCAAAGCTTGCTCAGGAATAAAAAGAGATGACTTTGTGACAGTAGATGTTTTCAATTCGGCACGAGCATAAAGTCCAGGAATAAGTCTTTTATCCTCATTAGAGAAAGTCGCAAAAACATGAATACTTTTTGTCTCTTCATCAACGGCGGGTTCAATCGCGTCTACTTTTCCTTCAAAAGAAACATTCGGATAAACATCAGTCGTTGCGAAAACTTTATTCCCAACTTTAATCGTTGTGATGTTTTTTTGAGGAAGACTGAATTTAAGACGTATGGGAGTTATATCTTGGATACGAACTAGAGGATCTCCTTCAATAAGGTAGGCTCCTTTCGCAACTTTCTTTTCGGAAAGGGCGCCATCAAAGGGTGCGCGAACGGTGGTTTTCTCGAGCTCTGCTTTTGCAAGGGCTAACTCAGCTTTTGAAGATTCTACTTGTGTTTCAGCGCCTTCTATATCTTGCAAACTTACGAACTTCTTTGCCGCAAGATTTTGCTTGCGCTTTAAAATATTTTGATCTCTGCGAAGGTTCGCTTCTGCCTTTTTAACCTTTGCTTGTTGTTCAACGTTATAAAAAGTAAATAGCTTTTGATTGCGTTCTGCAAAATTCCCTTCTTTAAAATGAATAAAATCTATCCTCCCCCGAATTTCAGATTTTAAAGTCACATCGTTATAAGCTACAAACGTTCCTACCCCCATCACAGAAGGGTTAAATAAATTTTCAGTGACTTTTGTTACAATAACCGATGGCGTGTGTTGATATCCAAAACAAGAGGTAGCGAGCAAAAAATATAAAATAAGATAACGATGCATGCATTAACCCATTAAAAAAAGGCTTCTTTTTATGGTATACTATCGAAGATTAACCCCTAAGGAAAGAACATGTTTTTGATTGATAGCCACTGTCACCTTGATTATGAGCCCATGGCAAGTGATCTTGATGGTACCTTAGAGCGCGCTCGCGTTAAGGGCGTTAAGGGTTTTTTGACTATTTGTACAGACCTTACAAAGATTCCCGTTGTGACGTCAATTGCTGAAAGGTATGAGCATGTTTTTGCGTCCGTTGGAGTCCACCCCCATGAGGCGGAAAAAATCGATCCAAAAGCAGCGCTCTTCAAGGCATTGCTTGATGCGTCAAAACACCCCAAGATTGTAGCTTTTGGTGAAACTGGGCTTGATTATCATTATATGCATAGTCCAAGGGAGCTACAGAGAAAGGCTTTTATAGCTCATATTGAAGCATCTTTAGATGCTGACCTTCCGCTTATTATCCACACAAGAGATGCTGAGGAGGAGACTCTCGATTTATTAAAAACGATTGGCAATAGCAAAGGGCGCGGCGTGATTCATTGTTTTTCGGGGACAGAAAAGTTCCGGGATAAGGCCTTAGAGCTTGGGTTTTATATTTCAATTTCTGGAATCATTACCTTTAACAAAGCAGATTCCTTGCGCCAGGTGGTTAAGGATATTCCTTTAGACCGGTTGCTTGTCGAAACTGATGCGCCATTCTTAGCACCTATCCCTTACCGTGGAAAGCCTAATGAGCCTGCTTACCTTGAAGAGACCCTAAAAAAGCTCGCCAGACTGAAAACAGTGGACTATAACGAGGTATGTCACAAAACAACGCTTAATTTTTTAACTTTGTTTTCGAAGGTTAATTTAACATGCGAGTAACTATCCTAGGTTGTGGAGCCTCCGAAGGGGTTCCTGTTATTACAGGGAATTGGGGTGAGTGTGATCCAAAGAATCCAAAAAATCGCAGGACCCGCGCTTCTATTGCTGTTGAAAAAAATGGAACAACCCTTTTGGTGGACACGTCTCCTGATCTTCGATTCCAATGGCTCTCTGCAAAGTTAAGCCGACCTGATGCAGTACTTTATACCCATGATCATGCGGATCACACTCATGGTATAAGCGATCTTCGTGCCTTTACTTATTTTAATAAAATTCCCATTCCTATTTATGCGGATCCACATACCCTTGAAGTTATCAAAGGACGCTTCGATTATGCTTTTCCTTCAGAAGAACTGCGGCCGGACATCTATCATGCTTTTGTTACAGCAAATGTTATTGATGGTCCCCTTGAAATTGGCGCCATTTCTATTCTACCATTTTTGCAAGGGCATGGTTACTCAACTTCTGTGGGCTATCGATTTGAGAAAGTGGCTTACTCAACGGACGTGGTTGATTTAGATGAGAAGGCTTTTAAGATTCTAGAAGGTGTTGACGTTTGGATTGTAGACTGTATTTCAATAGAACCTCGACCAAGCCACTCTCATCTTGAACAAACCTTAAAATGGATTGAAAGGGTAAAGCCAAAATGGGCTTACTTAACGCATATGTCTTTGCTCCTCGATTATGAGACTCTGTTAAAAGAGCTCCCTCAAGGCGTAGAACCTGCTTATGATGGTCTTGTCATAAACCTTTGATTTCGAATTAAATTTTTTTAGAGCGCAAAAAAGAATGCCCTTGCTTTCATAGAAATTTCCCTATAATTTACATTAAACTTTAAACAATAATAATAAGAATGGCAAAGAAAAGCTTATCTTATCACGATAGATTCACGCGTGCCATGCTGGCTAATCCGCGCGTGATTGAGGAGTTTTTTCGTAAGAATCTGCCAGATCAAGTGCGAGATTCTCTGGATTTTTCTTCAATTCAGTTGCAACAGGAAAGCTTTATTGGTGATAACCTGAAAACCCAAATTGTTGATCTTCTCTATAAAGCCGATTTTCATGGCCGTCCGGGTTTCTTGTATCTCTTGATTGAACATGCCTCAAAGGCCGATCCTTTGCTTCCTTTTCGTCTTTTAAAATATATAGTCGCTATTATGGAGCATCATTTAAAAACGACAGAGACGAAAGAGCTTCCTTTGGTTTATCCCTTGATTCTTTATACAGGCAAAAGACCCTATAACCATACAGTAGACCTTTTTGACCTTTTTCCAAAGGAAGACAGAGATATGGCAAGAGAAACTCTAATGTCTCCCTATCATTTGGTTGATTTGACTCAAGTCTCTGACAATGAATTAAGAATGCATCTTTGGTATGGGACTATGGCCCAAGTTTTAAAGCATATTTATGACGAGGATATCTATCCTTTTTTTAAGGTACTTATAGAGCCTTTAAAAGTTATTGAAGTCCAAGGAGAGGAGAGTTATATTAATACTATCGTGACTTATGTTATGGGTTTTGGGGAGACTCCCCACCAGGAAGATTTATATAAGGTAGTGAAGACGTTAAAGACTGTAGATGAGGAGAAACTGATGACACTGGCAGAATATCTTAAGCCTAAGATATATCAGAGAGGGATCGAACAAGGGCTAGAGCAAGGCTTAGAGAAAGGCTTAGAGAAAGGGCTAGAGCAAGGTCTTGCTGAAGGAGCAGAAAAAAGCAAAATAGAGATTGCTAGAAGTATGCTTGTAAAGGGGACTGACACAGAATTCATTATGTCTGTGACAGGTCTTTCTCAAGAAGAGATCACAAAACTAATGAATTAAGAAACTGTATCTATGATTTGCTGGCTCTTTTTAAAAAGAGTATAGAATGGGCAATCGTGATATAACTTTCGAGCTAAAGAGGCTGAACGTCTTGTGTCTCGTCAATCTTCCAATTTCTTTTCCAACACTTGATGTTTTTTTCCTTTGAATGGCATCATAAACATAAGAATGAGACTCAAAACACACGAGTCTTTTTAGGTTATACTTTTTCGTAAATCCTGCGATCATACTTCATGAACACAGCTTCTAAAAATGCATTTTCTAGGAAAAAATGGAACGCTTTTTGGCCAACAACCCTTGACAACAAAAATATAATCATTATTTTGCATAGAAATAAATTGAATTTTTAGTGTTTGTATTATGAGGATGTTATAAATGATCTATAAGCTATTATTAATCCTAGCTATTTTCTTATCTGTAACTCAATGGGATTCTGTTGCTTTTCCTCCTTCAGAGGAGACAGATAATCCCACATCTAATCCTCATCCCGTCGCAATACCTGCTTTAAATAGAGAGGAACGTTCTGATTGTCCGGCTGGATCGTTACAAATGCAGACACAACAAGAGCCTACCAATAATGCGGCAATGGATCTTTTGGCCAAAGCATGTGAAGAGCTACGGGCTGAAGCTGGTTACTATCAGGCCGTTCTGTGCGTTCAGAATCGAACCGAAGCCCTTACAGATGCTGAGGCAATGGATATTTTGACCCAAGTGCGCCAAAACCCGCAGGCATCTGATCGGCTACGGGCTGAAGCTGGTTACTATCAGGCCTATATGCGCGTTATGAATCGAACCGACGCGCTTACAGATGAGGATGCAATGGATATTTTTACTCGAGTAAGTCAAAACCCAAAGTTTCCTGCCTCAAGACGGATTGAGGCTGATTACAGCCGGGCTTATATGCGCGCTATGAATCGAACCGAAGCCCTTACAGATGACGCCGTGATGGGTCTTTTAGCCCAAATAAGTCAAAACCTACAGGCATCTGCCTCAAGACGGATTGAGGCTGATTACAGCCGGGCTTATATGCGCGTTCAGAATCGAACCGAAGCCCTTACAGATGCTGAGGCAATGGATATTTTGACCAGGGTGAAAAACCCAGAGCTTCCTGCCTGGAGACGGACTGAAGCTGATTACTGGCGTGCCATTATGCGCGTTCAGAATCGAACCCAAGATCTTACAGATGCTGAGGCAACACGGATTTTAGTCCAGATAAGTCTAAACCTACAGGCTCCTGCTTGGATGCGGACTAAAGCTGCTTACTATCAGGGTTATATGCGCGTTCAGAATCGAACCCAAGACCTTACAGATGCTGAGGCAATGAATCTTTTGGCCCAAGTGCGCCAAAACCCGCAGGCATCTGATCGGCTACGGGCTGAAGCTGGTTACTATCAGGCCGTTCTGTGCGTTCAGAATCGAACCGAAGCCATTACAGATAAGGATGCAATGAATATTTTGACCAGTGTAAGTCAAAACCTGCAGGTTTCTTCCCAAATACGAGATAAAGCTAAAGCCCTTTTAGAAACTTCTTTTCAGAACGCGCCTCAAACGAATAATAAAAAGAGAAAAAGAGGATAGGTTGCATTACATGACTCGACCGAAAGCCCTCGGCGATTTAGTTCTGCCCAATTCTTTGCGAGAGCCAATCTAAGCATACCAAGCTTTAAAACGTATGTGGCAAGAGAACATAAGCTCTGTAAGCGCCCAGACAAGAGCATCCAGCCGATCTGGCGATTGAGTTGAAGCGCAAGGGACGTAAGTGCAAAGTTGTTCCTCAAGCTGAGGGAAAGATGCTGCATGCCAAACTTTTCCTTGTTCGTATAAAGCAGCTATGGGTTCGGCTCTCATTACCTTTCCTCGGGTGGCCCGAAGAGCTTTATAGCTTAGAGAGGCTTCATAGGTTCGTAAAAGCTGTTCAATAAGATCTCCTCCATTATTTACTTCTGCAACGATGCGATCAGCGTTAAGGCGTTTATAAGTCTCGATAACCTTGCAAATCCACTGGTTTGGAGAGCCTTTCATTGAAAGGTCCTCAAGGACAACTCCAATACCCTCATCTGTAATACCCGCCACAATAATTCCCGTTTCATCGCTGGATTTGTGTTGAGTGACAGCAGGGTCAACTGCAATGATAAGCCTCTTTAGCGCTTGCGGAAGATAGGAATCGCGGGCGCGTTCAATCAGCTGTGGCGTCCATAAGGCTCCTTCAGTTTCCTCTAATAATTCCGCATAGAGTTCTTGGCGTCCTAACCGGGTGCTTTCGTAATTTTCCTTTATATAACTGAGAAAGGGAGCAGCCAAATTCTGAGCATTCTCAAAAGTTGTTCCACGCGTGACAACCACATCGGAACTTTTAAGTATTTTCTTTAAAAGCTTATTTGGGCGAGGGGTTGTGGTAATGATAATCCGTGGATGAGAACCAAGTCTCAAGCCGAATGTAAGTTGATCCCAGAGCTGTTGATCATAATGAAATTTTGCAAGTTCATCTATCCAAGCTGCATCAAATTGAGGGCCCCGTAGTTGTTCATAAGTGTCTGCGCTATAACAAGTTGCAATGGCCCCATTCGGCCAGGTTAGACTTCGCTTTGTGGGCTCATAAAGAGGGCGTTCTTTTGGAGGATAGATGTTCAACAACCCAGAAGGCCCTTCAACCATCACACGACGACATTCACCTTCATTCTCTGCAATGAGCCCGATGCGGAAATAACGCTCTTCTTGCACCCATAAACGGATGGTTTCAGCCCCTGTCCGCGTTTTTCCAAATCCACGACCGGCAAGGATTAACCAAATACGCCAATCTCCTTCAGGGGGTAATTGATTGGGACGCGCTACCTTTGCCCATTGATAGCTCTCCAAGATTTTTTTTCGTCTCTCAAATTCAAGGGAGAGAAGCTCCAGAAAATCCTGGAGAGAAGTAAGATTGAACATAATTTTAAATGTAAATTAGAAAGTATTTGGATCGTCAAAGGGGAGGTTATTAATTTCGTCTTCCTCAAGCCCGAGGATAATTTCTTCAGCTTTTTCTGGCTCAGACACACAGGCAATATTAAAAAGAGCGTCTCCTTGGAAGACAAGTGGCAATTGGGTACGTCCGATGACAATTCCATCAAAATTAGCGCGGACTTTTGTTTGGGAAATTCCAAGATAATCTGTGATGTCTCCCAGCACACATCCCTTTAAAACCTTTTGGCCGAGACCGCGTTGTGCATGGAAAACGCCTGCATTTGGAGAACGAATCCAGCGGCTGGCGGATGAAATTACGGTAGGCACTTTTGAAACTGGACATTGACTTTTATCAATCATACCTAGGTGGGCCATGACACGGAAAACCCCGCGTGTTGCCACACGCACAGCAAATGTATCGAACCGAAAGGATTCTCCACCTTCAAAAATAATCATAACAATACCTTCCTTTTCGGCGGCTGATCTTAAGGAACCCTCCCTAAGTTTTGCTTTCAAGACAACAGGTGCTCCAAAAGCAATGGCTAGCTCTCTGGTCTCCTCATTTTCTAAATCACTTCTAACTTGCGGCAGATTAATGCGATTGTCTGAACCTGTATGTATATCAATACCATGGGTACATTTCTTCACCACTTCGTGAAAGAAAGTGTAGGCCAGTTGTGAGGCTTGAGATCCTTTTTCTATTCCTGGAAAACTGCGATTCAAATCGCGACGGTCAGCGAGATAACGGCTTTTTATAAGGGCACCTATCATATTGACAACAGGAGCAAGGATAAGAGTTCCTTTTAAATTTTTTGTGTGATTCGATGAAATAACGTGCTTTACAACTGCAATGCCGTTGAGTTCGTCTCCGTGAATCGTTGAGCTGACAAATAGCGTTTTTCCTGGCAGTTTTCCATGAATCACATAGAGTGATAAGAAAAAGGCAGGATGATCAGGAAACATGGAAATAGGAATTCGGATCACCCGACGGCTGCCAGGCCTTATCTTTTCCCCACCGATTTCAAAAGGTTCTTGTTTTTCCATAGGACTATTTTCCTCTATATGCTAGGGTTACTCTCTCAAAAAAAAATAAAGAAAATATTAAATTTTCAATTCTTGCTCCAACTTGTTTTTAGGTTTTGTTATTGAAAAGACTTGACTTTTTTTATTAGCGCTGATAAGAGATGCTAATATTTTGAGAGGTGTTATGGCTGAAGTTCATATTGCTGGGCCTGAAGGGCGTATCGAAGCACGCTATCATCAAAGTAAAGATCCTAATGCACCTATTGCAATTATTCTCCATCCCCATCCCGAGACTGGGGGAACAATGAATAACAAGGTAACTTATGCCTTCTTTCGTGCTTTCGTTGAACAAGGGTTTAATACCTTGCGTTTTAATTTCCGAGGGGTTGGTCGCTCGGAAGGAAAATATGATCAGGGTGAGGGCGAACTAAGCGACGCTGCAGCTTGCTTGGATTGGCTACAAGTCCAAAACCCTGAGCCTCGTCAGTGCTGGGTTGCGGGGTTTTCCTTTGGGGCGTGGATCTCTATGCAACTTTTGATGCGCCGTCCTGAATTAGATGGGTTCATTGCGGCTGCTCCTCCAGCGAACTTATATGATTTTTCTTTTTTGGCTCCTTGTCCTGTTTCGGGCATGATTCTACAAGGTGGAAAGGATGAAATCGTCCAAAAGGACTCTGTTCAAAAACTGTGTGCTCGTTTGGCAGCACAGCGTGGCCTTCACATTGAGTACCGCGTAATTCCTGAAGCTGATCACTTCTTTACAAATCAACTTCCTGACTTAGTTGGGCATGTCCATGATTATCTTTCTGTAGCTCTCACCCCACCGCAAAAGGCTGTGAATCAATAATCGAGGCACCTGTACACAGCCGGCCGCCTGTTAAAGGACGAGCCACGCCGGTTGTTCCCGGAAAAGTCAAAGGATATTTGCGTAAGCTGCGTACAGCGAGAAAGGCAAAAGCCTGTGCCTCAAGGGCATCACCATTCAAACCCAATTCAGAAGCTCGTTTTACTTCACCCCTTACTCCCTCACGAATCATCCTTATGAGGGTTGTATTGTGAGCCCCACCTCCCGAAATAACCCAAAGTTTTGGTTCTTCTGGAAAGAAATGGAGGGCTTTTTGTAGAGTGGCAGCAGTAAAGGCCGTTAAGGTTGCAAGGGCATCTTCAAAAGGAATTTCCGCTACATCTGCAAGAGAGGAATGAAAACATTGTCTGTCTAAGGATTTAGGAAGAGTTTGGGAAAAATAAGGATAAGAAAGCCATTTGCGCACAATATCTTCATGAACAGTTCCTTTGGCCGCAATTTTTCCGTCTTCATCCCAGGGAATATCGCAGTAGTTTCTGACCCAATCGTCCATAAGGGCGTTGCCAGGTCCTGTATCAAAGGCAAGGATATCCGAGTTTTTTTCTCCCAGCCATGTTACGTTTGCAATGCCACCAATATTTAAGAAGGCCAAAGGTTTATCTAAATCTCTCGCTAAGGCTTGATGAAAGATAGCAACGAGAGGAGCTCCCTGACCTCCTTGAGCAATATCATTCAAACGAAATTGATCTATAACAGGGAGGCCCGTGAGGGATGAGAGTAGATATCCATCTCCAATGCTATGGGTTTCTCCTTTGTCTCCTCTAAATTGGGGGGGCTTGTGAAACAAGGTTTGTCCATGAAATCCAATCAAGTCAACATCTTCGGAAGTAAGATTGGCTCTTTTTAAAAGGGCAAACACAGCCTCGGCATGCTGTTCTGTGACCATTTTCTCCAAAAGAATCGTATCTGCGTTAGGAGGTCGCCCGAAGGCCTGATGAATCGCGGCCTTTAATACCTCAGGATATGCCTTGTGATAGGTAGGGCCAAAGGACTTTACGGTCCTTCCATCGGTTTGAAGTAAGGCCGCATCTATACCATCTGCGGATGTGCCAGACATAAGGCCGATCACATGAAGAGGTGAATTTTGTGAGTGTACCATTTTTTTATTCCATTTTTTAGGAGGTTGATGGATACTATACGATTAACGGGGTGGAGTAAAAGAGTCTTCTGTGCTTGTGTAACATTTTCTTGATTTGTTCTGATAACTTATCCTAAGATTGTTCCATCTTGAGATGTCTGGTTTTGTTAATATGAGAGGGAGTTGCAAAATTATGTGTTTGAGATTCTCGGGTCAAGAAAAGTCATTGTTTTTCTATGAAAAACAAGCCTTTTCTAGCCCAAGAATGATAGAACTCCGTTGTCATCCTTGGAAAGAAATGCTTTGCCCCCGCCTATCATATGAGCAGAAAGTCATTCCTTATTACAAAGGCGGGGGCTCTAGCATTTCTTGTCCGAGGATCTATCAAAAAAACCATAATTTTGCAATTCCCTCATGAGTAAAGAAATATCGCAATTTCAAGCGGTGCTGTTGGCCTGCATAGGCAGTGCTTTGGTTGGCTCATCCGGTATTTTTGTGCGTCTATCTGATTTAGGACCTATATCAACGGGGTTTTACCGGATGCTTTTTGCCCTCCCTCTGCTTGCGGCATGGACGGCATTTGAGTATAAGGGAGCCCTGGTCCCCTCGTTCTTTCCTCGAAAACATCTCTTGGGCCTTTTTCTATCTGGCCTCTTTTTCACCTTTGACCTTGCTCTTTGGAATTGGTCTCTCGACTATACAACAATTGTGAATTCTACTCTTCTTAATAACACTGCAGCTTTTTTTGTACCTCTTATTATGTGGATCTGGGTAGGGCAAAAGCCGAGCGCTCGCAGTATCATCACAGGGAGTATTGGATTTCTCGGTTGTATGTTACTCGCAGGAGAAAGCTTTTCTGTTGATTATAGTCATGTTCTCGGGGATCTCGTGTCTTTTATTTCTGGTTTTGCCCTCGCCCTTTATCTGATTTCCTTAAAGTCAATTCGAGAGACGGTCGCCACAGGTTTTATCATGTTTTGGACAGGACTTGTGGCCCTTTTCTTTTTGGCGTACTTAACCTATCTTTTCGGGGAATCCTTTTTCCCGCTGACCTTAAAAGATATCGTTAGTATTTTTGGACAAGCCATCCTTATTCATGTCCTCGGACAAAGCCTTTTAGCGTATTCTTTAGGTAAAATCCCCGCAAATTACACTGCGATCATCCTCTTCCTCGCCCCCATGACCGGCGCCATTCTCGGTTGGCTTATGTATGATGAAGCTCTAAACATGATGAAAGTTATAGGGATGTTTTTGATTATGGTTAGCATCATAGCCATGAGGGAGCGCTCTTAATATTTCGCCCATTCTATATTTATAGAACACCCCTTTTCTTAAAAGGTCAAACTTCTGAATTAGCCATTTGAAAACAACTTTTAAGGAGTGACATCTTGGATTTGAAGGTTCTTTCCGGAGCTTGTGACAACAAAATCTGACTCAGGCTTATCTCCGGGAATTCCATGAAAGGATTTTCTAAGATCTTTTGCCGAACATGCTATATTACAGGCTCCTTGTGGGCATTGATTTTTTTCTGATGTCCAGCTAAAGCTATCCTTGTTTTGCAAATCTTCCTTCTCAAACACTAAGTCATCTCCTACAAATATTTGACAGCTAACAGATTTGTCCTTCACGCCGCTGGTCACATCAAGAGTTGTCTCCTCAGCAAAGGCAGAATTACTCAAAGACGATCCTAAAAGTAAGAATGCAGAGAGTATTAACGGGGTTGAAATAAATTTATTTTTCATAGGTATCCCTCCATTTATGAGATGGTTATGTCGTCATTGACGAGTTAACTTAACTTTACCATACAAACCGTTAAATTTTTGTAAATCCCGACTTCAAAATGAGACGAGAGATAGGCAGCCCTTAAAAAACCACACTTGGTTTTTTATCCTTTTGTTCTGAAGGGCAGCTATATTTCTTTGAAAAAGAGGTTGAGACCCCTAAAAAAGCGGGGCTTTTAGCCAGTTCCATATGATCTTTGGCCCAGGCGATATAAAGATCGACCACTTCCTTGTTTGAGATTTCATCGGGCATACAAATGTCGATAAATTGGTCTTCAATGTCCACGATGTTTCTATAAAATTGAGCCGCATTGGCCGCACTGATAATAAAACCGAAGCAGAAATTACGCGCCCCAGGTGAGTTGTCTTGACAGGCCAACAATAACTCTTGATTGGTAATGCTTACTCCATAAAGAGGTGTTAAAAAGCAAGAGACTCCTAAAAACACGAAAAATTTTTTCATAATTCTCCCCAAATTGTTCTCTTGATTATGTCTAATTTATCCAAAAGAATAAAGTGATACTTTTGCTTTCTCGTTAAAGCTGATATATTAAGAATTAAGAAACACAGACAGGCTGGAGAATGAATGTCCAAAGAAGATCTTTTAGAATTTGAAGGAACAATCCTGGAGTTGCTCCCAAATGCAACTTTTCGAGTTGAATTGGAAAACGGTCATATGGTGCTTGCCCATACTTCGGGAAGAATGCGAAAAAATCGGATTCGCGTGCTTGCAGGAGATAAGGTTACGGTCGAGATGACTCCTTATGATTTGACGAAAGGCCGAATTATATTTCGCCATAAATAATGACCTTTATTCTTGCATCTGGATCGCCCCGCCGAAAAGAGTTGCTGCAAAGCCTTGGTTTTATCCCAGATCAAATTGTGACGCCTTCAGTAGATGAAACTCCTATAAAAGGGGAGGGGGCTAAGGAGTATGTCAAGCGAGTGGCCTTTTTAAAGGCGCGCACGGTATATATAATGAACCCTAAGGCCTATGTTCTAGCTGCAGATACGGCCGTTGAAGCGCGACATAAAATTTTCCTTAAAGCAACCTCCCTTGATGATGCCCGTCAGATGCTCGCACTTTTCTCGGGTCGACGTCATCGTGTTTATACAGCCGTTTGTCTTATAACGCCTGAAGGGAAGGAGGGCTCTCGCGTCATCACAACACGCCTTACCTTTAAACGCCTCACCCCTCAAGAGATTGAGTCTTACCTTGCCAGTGGAGAGTGGGAAGGGAAGGCTGGCGCCTATGCTATACAGGGGGGTGCGGCTAAGTTCGTTAAATTTATTTCTGGCTCTTACACAAACGTGATGGGCTTGCCTCTTTATGAAACAGACTGCCTCCTTAAAGGCTTAAAATAAGGTGAAATATGAATTCTTTTTGTCCCATTTGTAAGAAAGCTTCCGTTTTTAAATATCGCCCTTTTTGCTCAAAACGATGTGCAGATGTTGACCTCGCCCGCTGGCTGCGAGGGGACTATAAAATTGAGGGGGAGGCGACACAGGAAAAACAAAAAGATGGTAGCGAAGAGGAATAAGGCAGGGAGTTTCAACACAAATGAAAAGCATACCATCTTCCGTCATTGCGAGCGGAGCGAAGCAATCCAAGGCTATGTAAACAAAGGTTTTTTGGATTGCTTCGGCGCTTTTAGCGCCTCGCAATGACGATTTATTATTTGTACTGAATCACCCTGGGAATAAGGGGCTATATAAAGTAATTAATTTTGTCCTGACATAGTAGTCACGCGTGAGTTTATTTTATGGTAAATGTTTTTAGATATAGATTAAATTTTAATTAAATTTAGTTAAAATAAAATATTTTGACAAACGTAATATTTCGTTTTAAAGAAGCATCATTGTTAACGAATACAAGGTGATGATGATGAAAAAGACTTTGCTTACATTAATTCTTTCAACTTTTTCTTTGGTCAGTATTGAAGCTTCATACGCTATGGATGAAGAAAATGCTCAAGAGAATAAGGCGCTTTTGAAGAGGCCTTTGAATATTCCAAAACCAGACTTTAGCTCTCACCTTACAGAGCTAGGCCAACCAGAGTGGATTCCTCAGGCTCCTATAAAAAACTCGGCGTTGTTAAACTATTGGAGGGAACAAGAAGCGTTTCGTTCTGACGTTCGAGTAATTGGTAAGAACCTTTGGTTTTTGCAATAAATTCACTGCTTAAGAATCAACATCTGAGCATGCTCACTATGCAAGAGGCTGGAGGAGATATTCCGCCAGCCCACTCAGTGCACTGTTGTTATATATGTGGACAATCGATGGAAAGTTCATGTTCACCTTGAACAGTAGTATCCGTAATTGTACAAGCGTTAGGTGAGGAGCCCGCCATGCAATTAAAGTTTGCTTTCCCAGCTATTGTAGAGTCATTTTTAGCGTGGCAGTGAAGAATGCAACCTAAAATTTGCGAGCACGCTGATTTCCCTGGGTCACATTGATATGTACGTGAGTTCTCTGCAGGCAGCTCAAAAGGATCTCCTATACGCTTATTGTTTGCTCCATTTACAATTTTACAAGTTACATCTTGTTCAGAGTTATTTGTAATCTCAAAAGCCTTAACCGAAGTACTCATAGAAGCTCCTATAAGCAAAGACGTACCGATTATTAATGCGTTAAGGCTTAAATTAATATTTTTCATTTTTTCCATCCATTTCGCTAATTTATGCATTTTTAGAATATCTCAAAGCTAAGATACAACATCAATAAAACGTTAATTATTTCTTAACAATTCCAGTATTATCCTGGCCATTATTTCTCTTTGAAACTTACATAAGAAAACATGTGGTTATTACACGCAACCAATGATAAAGTAAGAAAAAAATTAAGAAAACAGGGAGAAAAAATGGACTTATCTATTTATCTTGCAAAAGTAATGGGCCTCTACCTTCTCATTGTAAGTTTTGGATTACTTATTAATAAGAAAAGATTAATCCACATATTAATAGATTTTTTAAAAAATCCCCCCTTGGTATTCCTTTCAGGTTTTTTTGCCCTTGTTATAGGTCTTCTTTTGGTTACAAGTCACAACATTTGGATCATGGATTGGCCAGTCCTCATCACCATCCTTGGGTGGTTAAGCCTTATAAAAGGGACAATTCGCATAGCCTTTCCACATTTTTTAGTGACGACGAGTCAGAAATGGATTCAAAACGATACCTTTTATAACACGACCTTTTTTATCATGATATTCATAGGGTTTATCTTACTTTATTATGGATACATGGTAGTACACTGACTGCTTAGTTTGGTCTGTTGCCAACATGCTAAGTGTGGATTGCTTCTTCGCTTCGCTCATCGCAATGACGAGGACGGAGAGAAGCAAGAACATACCACACAGTCGTCAATTGCGACCGCGAGCGTAGCGAGTGGGAAGCAATCCATTCTTTTTCACATTAGACAGACCTAAAAAGTTACTGTACTAGCATATTGATGATGCTGGCTGAAAGTAAACTTTAGCAGAAGGCGAGAGAAAAAAGCCTGATTTTATAAAATCTTAACTATTATCCTGTACCCTGGACAATACAAAACGGTTTAATTTTGATTCCCAGGAGAACTGATGTATGGGAGAAAAACATAGGCTTCTAATTATTGATGATGAAGCTGAAATCGGTAATATGCTGAAAGAAGTCGGGGAGGCAAGTGGTTATAAGACGAAAGCGCTGACTTCAGGTCAGAAATTTTTTGAGGTTTATACTAAATTTGATCCCACCTTTATTATTTTAGACCTTGCGATCCCAGATCATGATGGCATTGAGCTTTTACGTTATTTAGCTCAACGGAACTGTATTGCTCCTATTGTATTAGAAAGCGGACAAGATGAAAAAGTCCTTTCGGTTAGCACAACGCTGGGAAAGGATATGGGGCTTCACATGGAGCGTTATTTTCAAAAACCTTTAAAACTTAAAGAAATAGCGGAGCTTTTAAATAAAGCGAAAATGGCTTCCTCGAATTTTTCTGTCGATTTTTTAAAGTCAGCCATTGAATCAAAAAATGTGATTTTGCATTACCAACCAAAAGTTTGCTTTAAAACAAACCAGGTTTGTGGACTTGAAGCTTTGGCGCGTCTTAAAAGCGATGGAGGCTTAATTCAGCCAGCAGCATTTATTCCCTTAGCGGAAGAAACCAACCTCATACGTCCATTAAGTCACCTCATTGTTAGTATGGCGTTTAAGGAGTTCAACAAATTTTTAGAACTTCTTCCAACTCTCGTTCTCGCTGTCAATATGTCCCCTAAAACTTTTAATGATCTTCTTCTTCCCGATGAATTTGCAAAAATGGCCAAGGAAGAAAATATAGATACGAAGCAGATTTGTATCGAAATTACAGAAACAGCCTTTCTCGAAGAACGATCCACGCTTGCAGATATTATTGCACGCTTTCGAATTAAAGGATTCATTCTTTCCATTGATGACTTTGGAACAGGGTTTGCTTCTCTGAGTGAGCTTCACAGGTTGCCTTTTAATGAACTCAAAATTGATCAATCATTTGTCTCGGGGTTTGAATCAAGTCCTGATGCACAAAAGATAATTAAATCAATTATTTCTTTGGGACATATGCTAGGGCTTACGGTTACTGCAGAAGGGATTGACTCAAAGTTAGCATGGGCTTTCCTCAACAACGAAGGATGTGATTTAGCGCAGGGCTTTTATATAAGCCGACCTTTGGAGAAAGAAGTTTTGAAGGAATGGCTCCTTCACCATAAAGAAGGATTTCATCATCCATGAAGATAGAAAATCCATCTCTGACGGTTCAAAATCATAAATATTTCGGTGTTGCTATTAATACATTGGCAAGTATTTGCATTTTTATTGGTTTTTTTACGATGCTGATGTGGAAAATTCAGAGAATAGAATACTTATATTTTACAGTGACAACCATGTTTTTTAATACAGCCTTGACCTTTGTTGTGTCAGGAATCGCTCTTTTATTTTTAGGCTCGCGTTATACCTATGTGGCCAGATTCCTTGGTATCCTTGTCGTGATTTTTGCAACAGCTGTTCTTTCCCAAGACATTTTTGGCATTGATTTACAGATCGATAATCTCTTTGCCGACTTTTACTATCCTATCCCCGAAACCATTCCCGGGAGAATGGCAGTTCAAACGTCTATTTGCTTTATTCTTTCGGGGATTTCGTTCATTTTTCTCGGTGATAAGAGTTTGTCATGGTTTAAAATACTCATTGGTCTTCTCTTTGCGGGCTCAGCCGCAAGCATGGCTATCGTTTCTACTTTAGGGTATTTTTTTCATTTACCAATATCCTCTGCGTGGCTTCTTATCAATCCTATTTCAATCAATACAGCGATTACCTTTCTTTTTTTAACCACAGGTCTTATCCTCTTTGCCATTTGGAAAAGTATTGACTTAAGAATTCCTATTTCTGATTATGTTCATTACATTATCTTTCTCTCCATTACAGTTGGGACACTTCTTTTATGGCAGGCACTTCTTGTTCAAGCACGTATAACTACGGATGCGTTAATAAAAACTTATGGTGAGAATTGCCTCCTTAGCTTTGGGGACACTTTGGACTCTTCTGTTAAGCGGTTTGATCCTATTCTCTTTCGTTTTTTTGAAGGCTCTCTTCAATTAACAGATCGCAACTGGAAAAAATATGCAGAGTCTATATTTGAAAATATGAAGTATGTAGATTATGTAGGGTATTACTCAGAAGAATTAGAACCCGTTTTAAGCTATTCCCATCTAGATGCACCTCTTCCTTCTCATCTAATTAATCAAAATTTTTCACCAGATTCTATCGTCGTTAGCTATCCGTTTGATTTAAAAAAGCAAAGCTTCTACCTCATCATATATCCCATCTTACCAGAAAAGAAAAAAGGGTACTTTGTTCGCGTTATTGATATCGAGCGTTTGATCAAGACAACCGAGCATTATAAGGATGATATATTTTTGACAATTTATCAGGGGAGCAAGCTTTTTTACCATTCTCCTGAAGCAGGTCCTATTGATAAGGATTATTTAAAAGAATTTCAGCTAGATAAGTATGACAAATCTTGGAAGATGTTGATTTGGCCAAGCCCTTCTTTTATTGCAAAAAACGAAACCCATTTGCCAGCCATTACCCTTGTTACAGGTCTTTTATTTGCTCTTTTTATGGCATATATGTTTCGTATTTCTGTGCTTTCTTATCGAAGGGCCCAAGCTTTGGTTAAAGCCCAAGCCAATCTTCTCACAGCTCAAGAAATTGCGAATCTTGGGGGTTGGGAGTGGGATCTTAAGAAGAATGAAATTTGTCTCTCGGAGCAAGCTTGTCGTATGTTAGGAATTGGTAAAACACAAACTGTGCTTTCGGAGGATGATTTTTTCTACCTTGTTCATCCAAAGGAAGCAGGCAAACTTAAAAAAGCCATTTCTACAATGCGGAGCGGGCGTTCTGGTTATAGTGAAGTTTATACGTTTGTTCGCCCAGACAAGGAAATACGTCAAATGCGTTTTTCAGCAGAGGTGAGCGCTTTTCACCACCACTTTCCTATAGAAATTTCAGGCATTCTCCAAGATGTGACGAAATTAAAGCTTCTTGAAGAAGAGTTGCAACAGTCGCAAAAGCTTGATCTTATTGGCCAGCTAACGGGAGGCATTGCTCACGATTTCAATAATATTCTTATGGTTATTCAAGGTAATTTGGAACTTCTCTCTTTTCTCATAGATGAAAAGTCTAAGGAATATAAGAAAATAGAAACGGCTCTTGCGGCTTGTACCCGAGGGGCGGCCTTAACCAAAAGGCTCCTTGCTTTTGCTCGGCGTGAGACCCTCGATCCAGAGATCATTGAGCTTAAGTCCTATATGGAAAACTTTGCGCATTTGCTGGGCCCAACTCTAGGGGAAACCATTGAAATCTCTTTTGAAATTTCACCTAACCCTTATCAAATCTATGTTGATCCTAACCAATTGGAAAGCGCTCTTTTGAACCTTGTTGTTAATGCGCGGGACGCTATGATGGGGGGAGGGCAACTTAAAATTGAAGTTAAGAATATTGACGTAAGTCAAGGTGATTTCCTTAAAAAAGAAAAGATACCCTATGGTTCCTATCTTCGGATCTCCATTACGGACACGGGAGCAGGGATGCTTCCTGAGGTGTTGCAACATGCTGAAGAGCCATTTTTTACAACCAAGCCTCCGAATAAAGGGACGGGATTAGGCTTAAGTATGGTGAAAGGTTTTGCTGAGCAATCTAACGGATATTTACGCCTTTCAAGTAAGATCGGCACTGGCACAACAGCCGAACTTTATTTCCCTATGTTCATTGATGAAACTGAAAAACCAAGCATGGGTCTAGAGTCTATCGATCATCGCCTTCTTAAAGGGAATCAAACCATTTTGATTGCAGAAGATGAGGAAGAAGTGCGCTCAACTTCGGTTGAATACCTTAAAACCCTGGGGTATGAGGTATTAGAAGCTGAAAACGGAGATATCGCCCTTGATATTTTCAAGAAAAACCAAAATATTGATTTGCTTTTTACGGATATCGTAATGCCCGGAACCTTAAGGGGTCCAGACTTGGCCGAACAGGTCAAAAAAATCAAGCCAAATATCAAGGTCTTATATACATCCGGTTATCCTGAAAAAGCCCGGGGTAATGGACATATTTTATCTCCCCTTATCATGAAACCTTATAAACTTTCAGATCTCGCCTTGGTCCTTAAGTCGATTCTAAAACCTTCTAAAACAAAGAAATAAGTCTCCCATATTTTTCTCTTAATTTAGAAAGGACTCTTTCTTTTGTTTTTGAGTGGAGTGCACTCGCATACTTTTCAATATAATAAGCAGCTACAAAATGCGTGATGTCAATTAACATCAATATAAAAGTAATATTATTTTATATCGCTTTTTGGAGTGTTTTGTTTCTATTACAAAATTTCCAACTGGAGCGCTAAGGCTTGCTATGGTTCTCAAGACGATTCTAAAACAAAGAAGTAAACCGTCGGCTTGAATTAATAACTTAATACAGTAGAGGACGTCCCGCTGCTTGACAGCGGGATCCAGGGCAGCTTCTTCTGTATTGAGTTGTTAATTGATCATGCTGGACCCAACCTCACTGTTTCCCTGGACTCCGCGGTTAAACCGCGGAGCGTCAATTCTGGATTAGCTTACAAGATCATAACGACAGGTTCTAAATCTCCCACATTTTTCTCAATCAAAGGGATTGTGTTCTCTAAATCTTAGAGCTATGAATAGGGACAAACGAAATGGGAGTAAAAAATGGACTTTATCATCAGTATGGGATGGTATATCATACCTTTTCTCATCGTTCTCTCCATATTGGTTTTTGTTCACGAGCTCGGTCATTATCTTATTGCACGGTATAACGGTGTGGGGATTGATGTTTTCTCCATAGGATTTGGTCCCGAAGTCATAGGCTGGAATGATAAGGCCGGAACTCGTTGGAAAATCAGTTGGTTTCCTTTAGGGGGATATGTGAAAATGGTTGGCGACGCAGATGCGGCGAGTACGCCAGATCGTGAAGCCCTCAAAAAAATGGATTCGGACACGAAAGCACGCTCTCTTTTTTATAAATCAGTGTGGCAGCGCATCGCCGTTTCAGGAGCAGGGCCTTTAGCAAACTATTTTTTTGCGATTCTTATTTTTACCATTCTTTTTGCAACTGTTGGACAACGCTATACCCTCCCTATTGTTCAGGACTTTCAAATCGAAAGTCCCGCTGAAAAGGCGGGCTTGCAAAAGGGAGACTCTATCAAGGCCATCAATGGGGAAAAAATAGAACGCTTTGAAGACATTCAATTTATCGTGCAACAACATCCTGGCGATGAGCTCCAAGTTCTTGTGGATCGTAGCGGTGTGATTTTGACTCTTTCTATTACGCCGATATTATCTGAAATAACAGATAATTTTGGCCATACACATAAGGTTGGTCTTTTAGGAATTAAGGGATCAGAGCCAGGTTATATTAAGAGAAGTTGGTTGAATTCCTGGTGGTATGCCACAAAAGAAACTGCCTTTTTGAGTTGGCAAACGATCAAAGCTCTTGGGCAAGTTATTATAGGATCGCGAACCACGGAAGGGTTGGGCGGGCCTTTGCGTATTGCTCAAATGTCGGGTGAAATTGCTCACTCAGGTCTGATCGCTCTTATCTGGTTTATGGCGCTTCTTTCCGTTAACCTTGGGCTGATTAACTTATTTCCAATCCCTATGCTTGATGGTGGACATTTACTTTTCTATTTCCTTGAAGTGCTTAAAGGAAAACCGATTTCTGAAAAGGCTCAAGAATGGGGATTTCGCGCCGGGTTTGCGGTCATTGTTGGGTTAATGGTTTTCGCTACTTGGAATGACATCGTTCATATTTTTATAAAATAAATCACTAATAAGAAAGGAAGTGCGTGTTCTACCGTTTTTTTATTGTTCTATTTTATTTGCTTTGTCTTACCTCCTTTTCACGAGCTGAAACCATCCGTGCTATTGATGTGGAGGGCAATCGACGCGTGGAAACTCCCACCATCATGAGTTATATTGAAGTTAAGGTTGGAGAAGACGTAACAGAGGCTCGTGTTGAAGAAATTTTAAAGAACCTATTTGCTACAGGACTTTTTGCTGACGTTGTCGTCGAGCTGCGGGGGGAGACACTTGTCATCAAAGTTGTTGAAAATAAAATCATTAACCGTATTGCCTTTGAAGGAAATGATCGTCTCAAAGATGAAGTTCTAACCGCGGAAATTGGTCTTCGCCCCCGCGAGGTCTATACCCCTGCAAAGGTTCAACAGGCAGCTCAAAAAATCCGCGACATGTACCGCTTGAGTGGCCGTTATGGAGCCAAGGTTGTTCCAAAAATTATTGAGCGTGAGCAAAGCCGTGTCGACCTTATCTTTGAAATCACCGAAGGCACGCCCACCCGGATCAATAAGATTATCTTTGTGGGTAATGATCATTTTAGTGATGCTCGTTTAGAGTCCGTCATTATGACGAAGGAGACCCGCTGGTATCGTTTTTTCTCCTCTGATGATACCTATGATCCAGATCGTCTCTCCTATGATAAAGAGCTTTTGCGCAAATATTACCACAAGCAAGGATACGCTGATTTTAAGGTTGAATCAGTTGTGGCCGAGTTGGATCCAGACTCGCAAGAATTTTATATTACCTATACTCTTTCTGAAGGAAAGCGATATCAATTTGGCAAGATCAAAGTTACAAATAACCTGCCTGGACTTCAAATTGAAGATTGTGACAGTCTTATTAGCATTGAATGCGGTGAGTGGTTTGATAGTAGAGAGATTGAGCGTACTATTGATCGGCTGAATATGGTTGTTGGAGAGAAAGGGTTTGCCTTTGTGGACATTGAACCAAAGTTGCATCGCAACCCCCAGGAACAGACCGTTGATGTCGAGTTTATCGTCAAAGAAGGTCGCCATGTTTATATCAATCGGATTAACATTGTCGGAAATGATAGAACTGACGATGATGTGATCCGACGTGAAATACGATTGGCGGAAGGCGATCCTTACAATAGCGTTAAATTAAAAAGGTCAGAGCAACGACTTGAATACCTTGATTTCTTTAAAAAGGTCGAGATTAAGCGTGAAGAAACCAGCGCTCCAGATAAAATAGATCTTTCAGTAGAAGTAGAAGATAAGCCCACAGGATCTCTCCAATTTTCAGCCGGATATTCCACGACTGAAGGGCCCATTGGAAGCGTTACAATGAACGAACGCAATCTGATGGGAAAGGGATATGACCTTTATGCGAGTGCCGTGGTTTCAAAACGTTCTATGGATTTTCATACCGGATTTTCAAACCCCTATTTCTTAGGTCGTCCCCTGATTGCGGGCCTGGATCTTTTCCATTCCTCACGTAAGTATAATACGAAGGGTCAAGATCAAACAGGATATCGTGTTATCAAGACGGGAGGAACCGCTACCTTTGGCTATGATCTTTATGAATATCTCGGTCAATCTTGGAGTTATAGCCTTCAACGAGACATCATCAACGATGTCAGCCGTTTTTCGTCTCCTTACTTGCAGGCTCAACGAGGAACATGGTTTGTCTCCGAAGCTGGACACGCTCTCTTCTTTGATAAACGGGACAGCAACATTGATCCGACGGAAGGTTATTATGCAAGTGTAGCTGATGATCTTGCGGGCCTTGGTGGAGATGTAAAATATTTTAAGAATGCGCTTCGGGCCGGAACCTATATTCCCATTGATGAAGAGCATAAATGGGTTATTGCCATTAAAGCTTCTGCTGGCGCCATGTCAGGCCTTGGCAAAGTGACCCGCGTTGCCGATCGTTATGAATTAGGAGGAGACAATTTGCGTGGTTTTGCAGACGCAGGTATTGGTCCGCGAGACAGTATTACGGGCGACGGCCTTGGTGGACTTTATTATTACAAAGGCACGGTCGAGCTTGCTATTCCCTTGGGACTGCCGCCCGAATTAGGGATTCGTGGCACCATGTTCACAGATATGGGAAGCGTTTGGCATTCTGGAGATAAGGTACGTGCTCCCAACCTCATTCTCAGCAATAATCAAAAACTGCGAGCAAGCGCAGGTATTGGAGCAACTTGGCGCTCGCCATTCGGTCCCATTGGTGTAAGTTTGGCCAGACCTTTCCAACGTATAAAAGGGGTTGACCGGACTGAGCAATTTAGGGTTAACTTTGGAACAACTTTTTAAGGAGAAAAAAATGAAGAAAATGCTACTCGCAAGTCTATTTATATCCACAGCAAGCATTGTCGCAGCGCAAGCTGATAACATGCCAGCTCCAGTCATTGGCATTGTCGAACAAGCGACGCTTGATAAATCTGCCGCTTTTCAGGACATTATCAAACAAGTCGATCAAAAGCGCGCAGAAGTGCAAAAAGAGATGGCTTCTTATGAAAAAGAACTGAAAGACAAAGATAAGCAGCTCAAGGAAAATCCAAAAAAGCTTTCTGAAAAAGAACTTGCAGAGCAACGTCAAGCTTTTGAGAAGCGTGTGCAAGCAGCTCAAGAAAAACTTGAAATTCGCCGCGCACAAATGGAATTAGGCGTAGAAGATGCTAAGAAAAAAGTTTTTGAAGCTTTCTTGAAAGCAGCGGAAGAAGTGATGAAAGAAGCTAACGCAAATGTCATCCTCTATAAAGAAACAGTAGTTACGGCTAATAATAGTTTTGATCTAACCCCAAAGGTTCTTGATAAATTAAACAAAAATCTTCCAAAAGTGAAAGTTTCCTTCAAGTCCGAAGAAGAGGTGAAAAAGCAATTGATGCAACAACTTCCTCAAGCACAACGTTAAGATTGGATTTTTTAGATTAAAAAAGGGCGCCAGAGGAGGCGCCTTTTTTTATAAATTCATTCACAAAATTTCTTGTCATTTATTTTATAATATGGAACCTTCATGTTGAAAGGAAGAAAAGAGATTGAATCATGCTAACGAAGTTTTTAGACCCCAAGAATGACTTTGCCTTTAAGAGGATTTTTGGAACGGAAAAGAATAAGGACATTCTGATCCATTTTTTGAATGATATACTCACCTTTAAGGATCGGGCTTTGATTCAAGATGTGACCTTTCTTAAAACTATCCAAGATCCAGAAACAGCTTCAAAAAAAACCAGCATCGTGGATATCCTCTGCAAAGATGAAAACGACAATCGTTACATCGTAGAAATGCAGGTCGCCAAAGAAAAAGGCTTTGAAAAGCGTGCCCAATATTACGCCTCTAAAGCCTATATCTCTCAAGCTCATGCAGGAGGAGAGTATCATAACTTAAAGGAAGTCATTTTTCTGGCCATTGCTGAATTTGTTATGTTTCCAAAAAAGAAACAATGGAAGTCAGAATACGTGATTTTAGACAAGGATAGTTATGAGCATGACTTAAAGGACTTTTCCTTTACCTTTTTGGAGCTTTCCAAGTTTCAAAAGTCGATTGATGAGCTTTCGACGATTTCAGACAAATGGATGTATTTTTTTAAAAATGCGGAAGAAACAACCGAGAGTGATTTAGAAAAGCTTGTTGGCAAGGATATGATCATTGAACGAGCTTATGACGAGCTGGATCGCTTTCATTGGAATGAAGAAGAGCTTTTAACCTATGACCAAGCCGAGAAATACGAAGGGGCTTATATTGCCTCCATGGCTCAGAAATATGATGAGGGCCTTGAGAAAGGACGTGAAGAAGGACTTGAGAAAGGGAAACGAGAAAGAGAGTTAGAAATTGCCAAGTCTCTCCTTTTACAAGGTGTGGACATTGACATTATTGCATCCACAACACAATTGTCTCAACAAGACATCAAAAAGCTTTTACAGAAAGTCAAAAACTAAGAGGCATTTTTTAAGGAAGAGGGTTTTTCACCCAAAATTTCTTTGACGCGTCCTGCAAGGTCATTCAAGCTAAAGGGCTTTGCTAAAAAGCGGATGTTGGCGTTGTCCTTAATCCGATTATGAAAAGTATCTTCCGTATAGCCTGAAATAAAGAGCACCTTCGGGCTGACCTTAAGTTGATTGATTTCATTGATAAAGGTAGGGCCATCCATTTGTGGCATGACAACATCAGAAATGATCAAATCAATTTTATGTTTCTTGGTTTTAATCAATTCCAGAGCTTCCTCCCCATTTATGGCTTCAAGAACTTCATAGCCTTTGCTCCTTAAAGCTCGTGCACTAAAAAGTCTTACCGCGTCCTCATCTTCAACCAATAAAATTGTGCTTGACCCTGTCAAATCAGAAGCCGTAACCTTTTCCACCTGAACCAAGGGGAGGTCTTCTTGTTGTTCTGCTGTGCAATGAGGAAGATAAATGCTGAAGGTTGTCCCCTCTTTTTCCTTTGACTTTACGTATATAAAACCTCCTGTTTGTTTGACAATTCCATAAACGGTAGATAAACCAAGACCTGTGCCTGATCCCACTTCTTTTGTTGAAAAGAAAGGATCAAAAATGCGATCAATGTTTTCGGGGTTAATGCCAACTCCTGTATCAGAAATTTCAACCAGCACATAGGATCCAGGGGGAATGACATCATGGCCAAAACGCTTTGATTTTTTCAATTCGCAATTTTCCGTACTTAAGGTAATAGCTCCCGTACCATTCATAGCATCGCGGGCATTGACAACCATATTAATGATGACCTGTTCAAATTGTCCTTGATCAACGAGCACAAGACCCAAGTCCCGAGCATGCTTCATTTTAAGCTCAATGTTTGACCCAATCAGTCGGCGGAGAAGTGCGGAAAGCTCGGCTAAGCAATCCGTAATATCTAGAACTTTAGGTTGGAGGGTTTGTTGGCGTGAAAAGGCTAAAAGCTGTCGGACCAAATTTGCGGCTCTGTTGGCGTTTTGTTTGATTTGCATGACATCCGTAAAAGATTGGTCGCCTGGTGTATAGCGAAGCAAGAGGAGATCGCAGAACCCAATCATAGCGGTGAGAAGGTTGTTAAAGTCATGGGCAATTCCGCCGGCAAGCTGCCCAACAGCTTGCATTTTTTGCGATTGTACCAATTGGAATTCAAAGCGTTTTTGCTCAGTGATGTCTTGAAATAGAATTAAACAACCTTTTTGATCCTTAAGGGGCAAGGGGGCAAAATAAGCGGAAACAACCGACTCCCGTCCATCATTTAAATAAATGTTCATATGAGTTTCCTCACTGTTCCCTATGAGGAAAGAGTGAACGGTATTTTTAATTTCCTCCCTCTGGGGCTCAATAACAAGGTCAGCAAAAGCCGTTCCGCGGGACGTGGGCTCTTCGAAAAAAAACTTATCACGGAAAAGGATGTTTGAGTCTTGAATATGACCATTTTCATCAAGACAAACAACGGGGAGAGGCGTCATATTCACCACCTTTATCATCTCCTCATGGGTTGCAAAGGACGCATAAAGATTCAGGTAAGAATAGGTAATGGAATTTCCTTTTGATATGGGAATCAACTTTTGTTCCAAATAGCCGTGTTTAATCCGAGAAGAAGAGGTTAGGAAATCACATTTTCCTTGGATGTCACAAAGGCGTGCGGCAACTTGAGTGCGGGATTTTACAATATATTTGGACATCGATGTCCCAACCATTTCTTCACGGCTATAGCCTAACCATTTTGCGAATTGCTCATTACAAAAAAGAAGGGTTCCTTTTTCATCGATGGAAAAAAGCCCCTGTTCTGCATGATCCAGAAACAAGGTAAGGGCCTTGAGTTGGGAGTGGGCGCTTCCAATCTTCAAGCTTTCTTCAGAGGTGTTAAAACAATGCCAAAGAGCTCTTTCCTCTAAAGGAAAAGCGTGAATATGCCAGGCTTCGTCTCCCTTTGCTCCTTTTAAAATCAAGGTTTCTTTACACTCTTTTTTTTGCTGAAAGGCTTCAATCAAACGGTCTAGGGTGGGCTTTTGCTCAGGGTCAGCTATTACCTTCTTTAAATAAGGAATACTTTCAGCCCACCAACAGCCTTCTTGTGCTTTTTTATTTCCAAAGGAGAAGTGAAGCTCAGGGGAGAGAATAAGAAGAGGGGAAGAGATTTCATCATAGGCTTTTGCTTTGACACGATCCATTTGCGTAGTTGCCTTGAAAATGCGTAATTGCAACAGTAAAGCTCCAATCATCAGACTTGAGCTCAACATGAGGACAATGGTTGAAAAGAAAAAAAGGGGCCCTTGGGACAATGTTAACATGATAGAGCCAAGTAAAAGAATCAGAATGCAGTTAATAGCAGAAAGAACGCCAATGCGTTCTATCCTCCTCAAAGAGGAGATAAAAACATCCCATGACTGTATAAAAAGGAGTAGCCGATCCCTTAATATTTTTTTCATTTAACTACTATAATCCATTTTCTAAAAAGGATCAAACACTGTTAAAATAAAGGTGTATTTGTCTTACAAAGAATGTATTTATAAAGAGCTATAAAGATTTTTTTCGCATATGGCTTTACATTTCCTTAAAAAAAATTAAACTCATTTTTAATTAAAATTTAAGGAAATGAGGATCGGGTGGCTTTTAATAAGAATACCTTTTGGTTACTCCTTGCAGGAGCTGTAATTCTTACTGGGTGTGAAACGACAACACCAAAAAGTAATTTATCCTTTAAAACGCCTATGTCATCGCTGAAAGCTCAGAAAAAGGTATCTCCTGCTGTGGCTCATGCGATGACTCTCTTAGAGCAAGAAAAGTACCGCGAAGCCTCTTTAGTAATTAACCAAACGCTTCAAAATGAACCTAAGAATGTGGCCCTCCACCTGCTCAATGCCATGACTTATGAAAAGCTGGCGGAACTAGGAGATGCGACAGGCAACGAACTTGCTGGTGTTGGGTATACAAATGCAGTCAACTTAGATCCTTCAAATTACTTTGCTGTGACCCAACTTGGAAAATTAAAATACCGCGAACAGTTGTTTCCTGAAGCACAAGAACATTTTGCTAATGCCCTTCTGATAAGGCCACACGATGCAGATTTATGGCATGAATTTGCAGCTGCCTCCTATTATGCTTATGATATCAGGTCAGCCCTTAAAGGAATTGAAAAAGCGGCCCAATTAAAACCGGATGATCCCCTTATTCATCGGTCCGCTACGATGATCTATGCGGCCCTTGGCGATTTCAAATCCGCAAAGGGTCATCTTGCAGCCTTTAAAACAAAAGCTGGGAACGACCCTGCCGTATATCAAGTAGAAGGGCGTTTTCAAGATTGGCAGCGCCTTTACCAAAGTGGGCGAATCAAGCTGGCTGCAGCAACATCAACCTCTCCCTCTGGTGATACAACACAACCTCCTTCTCCTCCTTCCCCTAGTAATACAACACAACCTCCTTCTCCTCCTTCCCCTAGTAATACAACACAACCTCCTTCTCCTTCCCCTAGTAATACAACACAACCTTCGACACCTCCCGCTAGCGATGGAACACAGCCTCCTCCCTCTGATGCTGATACTAGTGGGCTTCCCCCAACTTCGGAGTCGACGGAAGCCCAAGCAGTTGGACAAGACATGGCAGCTGAATTTCAAACCCCTGTCGGAACAATTCCCCCATTGTTCACTGGAGACGATGCGACTCCTTCTCCTGATGGAGCATCCGCAGCACCGGCAACAGGCACTCAAGGAAAACAAGTCAAAGGCAAACCGCAGGTTATCATTGATTGCTATCTCCTCCGCATCGAAGAAGTAGCGAGCACAACCAAGGGAAACAATATCCTTGAAAATCTTGCTGTAACCTTAACCCCTGGCGGTTTTTCCACATTTCAAGCACGAACTGGTGGGTCGGGAATAAAGCCACGATATCCTGATGCAGGTGAGGACAACACAAATAATATTGCAGGACTAGTTCCTTCTACAGGATTTAAATCAAATCAAAGTCCTGGGACTCAAAGCTCCGCATTTGGACCGGCCTCGGCTTTTACCCCTCAATCCAGTAATGTTAACCTTTTTAACAAAGGGTCCATGTCAGCGCGTATTTTTACAGCGGGTCTCACCTGGGCAGGCCTGACTTATAGTTTAAACATTGCCAATTCAGTTGATACGCGAAATGAAATAGTGAGTCGTCCGTCCCTCTTAACCTTCTTGAACCAGCCCGCAACCTTTTTTTCGGGACATGAGCTTGTGACTGGATTTACAGGACAGTATGGAGGAACGCTTGTTACGTATCCCACAGGAATAATCCTTGAGGTGACACCGCAAGCCCTTGAGGATGATATGCTGACCTTAACGATTGGTATTGAAGGAAGCCTTTTGTCCACCCCTAATCCCGATCTAGCTGAAACAGTTGTGGTCGAGAAATCCCGTATTAATACTTACGTCAAGATTCGTTTAGGCGAAACCTTAATGTTGGGAGGGCTCTATGAGAGAAGCGAGGTTTATTCCAAATCTGGTTTCCCAGGTCTTCAAGATATTCCCGTTGTTCAATACTTTTTCTCCCAGGAGCAAACAAAAAGTAACCGCATCTCAGTCGTCTTTATGTTAACCCCACGGTCACCTGATGCGGTTAAAACAGCGGTTAATCGCGCTATGACACGACAAGATTTCCGCCCTAACTTAGATGAACTCTCAAGTCGCACACCCAACTGGTTTGAAACCCATCCGAACTTAGTCTCAGCTTTCCGTTACCTTGTAAAAGATCCTGTGATTTACTATGAATTTAGAACTGGTGATATCTTGCCTCCAAGTTGGGGATGGGAACCTCCTATAGCAAGCAAGCTCGCCCTCATAGAAGGCTTCCTCTACTATTAGAAAGGCTTTCTTGGTCCAGTTCTTCACACCTTTTCCTTTCCATTAATGAGGGAAGAAAGGTGTGTATCTTTTACGCGACTTCCACGTGAAGAGCCAAATTCGAAGGTATAGGCATCCTTAAGACAAGATCCGAAAATACCAGCTATGGTTGAGATAATACCAACGGTCTCTCCGGGAAGGCTTAAGCGATAAAGGCTAATGGTGACAAGGCAGGACACCAAGCCCAAGGCTGCTGCAATGACCATGATATCAGCGCGCAAATTCCTACGCCCTGCATGGATAAGAGCAATATCACGCCCTCTAGCACCTTCACGATCCTTATAATCGTTCATTTCAAGATCATGATTTATTTTCAAAATGGCCTCTTGAAAGTCGACCAGTAAATTTGGATTGGTTTTTAAGATGTGAAGAAGGGTTTGTGGATTTTTTTCTCCAGTCACCCTTTGGGCTGTGTTTATTATTTTTTGTGCCGTTTTTTCCCCTTCATCTCCTTTAAGCCACCGGGCCATGACGGGAACAAACTCTGTCAAAGCCTGGGCTAAAGCTAAAATTGGAAAACTCATCTGCATTCCTCCTTAATCAAGTTTGTAAAAAATATGATGGCCAAGTCTCAGACGAACTTTTTTAGTGCGCGCCCAAGAGGGACGACAGGAGAGTTCATGGTAATGATCGCTATCGCGAGTTAAATCGGGCCACCGTCCTGAAGAAATGTTTTCCGCAATTGTTTTGCAAAGATAAAAGAGGGGGTCCCGTTCTAATCCCTCTTTAAAAAGAAGGGGTCGATTAGGATCGTTTTTATTCCAGCAGGAAAATTGCCGGGGCTTTAAACAAATATCCGTGATTGTTCTGCCGTATTTCCCTCCCCGGTTCAGGCGGTTTATAATCACATTCGCAACAGCCATAAGGGGAGCCGGCCCCCCGTGAGTATACTCTCCTCGTGCTTCTCCATAAAGCGTACGGGTAAAAATGTCTAAATCATGTGGCGTCATTTGATATCTCCTTTTTCTATGTTTTGCCAGGTGATTCCATTAAAAAAAATCAATGAAAGCCCTTCATCATTCTGAAGAAGAGCAAGGGTTCCTTTCTTAGCCTCTTTAGGTATATTCGCCTTGTTATAGAGTGGAAGAGAAGGAAAAGGGTATCGAACATCTTCCGTCTTATCATGGTCTTCAAGGGCATGAAGACGGTTCTCAAGCTCTCGAAAGTTGGCGTCAACTTCATCAGCGGTTAGAGGAGCTCCCTTCTCGGAGCGATAGGTAACTGTCATAAATCCTCCTTAGTAGGGGGTAAAATAAACATTGATAAGAGTAGAATTCCCTGTGAGTGCAGCACAGTGAAAAGACTTGTAAGAGGCTGATATCGTGCTGCTCTCAACTTTGAGACATGCATAGCCTCTCGCCAGAACTTCATCCAGAGAAAGCGTGTTCTCTATTTCAAGGGGTTTGACAAAGACCGTATCAGAACTTTCAAAGGGCGGGGGCGAGCCTTCTTTTCGAAGATAATCTGAGCTATACAGCCGCATACGCGTTTGGTTATGAGTTGAGGTTAGCGCATAATAAATTTGCTGTATGTCTCTTAAGGAAACGCCTTCCTTAAAATAGCCTCCATATCCTCGCAAGACCTTCTTGTTTATCGTTCCAGATGGCGTCGTTAGCAAGCTTCCCGATTCTAAGGTTTTCTGTTGTTCTTCAATATGGTGGTCTTCAACCCGGAAGGGCTTTACATAAAGCGGAGAAGTCAAGATAAGCCTTCCTCCGTGAAATTCAATTCCCTGAAAAGCAAAGCTTTCTCCCTCGGAAATAGCCGTACCAACACCCGCATAATTTAAAGCAATGCCTTGCCATTGAGAGGAAAGTACTTCCTTGTCATATCCATAGGAAATGCTGCTTTCATTATAGAGAAGGGCGCTCTCTAAGCTTTCGGTTTCGGCCGTGAGTTGAACCCGAATTTCAGATGGTTTGCGCGCAACCCCTTGCAACCGACAGCGAAGAATCAAAATCTCAGGAGTCACGTGTGACTCTTTAATCAGATGTCCCTCTGCAGGATGAAAAATGTCGAGAATGCCTTCATCCTCATTGAGGTCAATAGAAGGGGTGTCATACCCCTCTGAAAGAGGCATGAAGGGAAGAATACGCATAAAAATTCCTTTTTTAATGAGATTTAAAACTTATTTTTGATCATGCAATTGACTTAAGGCTCACCTGCTTTGGCGCGGACCAAGGGCTCATCCTCAAAGAAATCTGGTGATCCAGCCGCGGCTTTGTCCTTAAATCCCTAAAAAAAAGCCGTAGGCGTGTTGCTTTTTCCTGAAGGGCCTCTTGTAGAGCCCGAGGTGTTTCATAGTGTCTGCTTTGGATATCCTCTTCCTGATCATCAGGGCCATTGAGTATTTGAATCCTTCGCAAAAGAGGCCCTTTAGGCCGTTGCGGCGGCGAAACAGTCTCATCTACTGAATAGCTTAGTCCCGTGGGCGATTGCCTTATGCGGTTTTCATAGGCTTGATACGCTGTCACACAATAGGCATCTTCAACATAAGCCGGCCTCCCTTTTTGATCTTGGGGTAAGTTCACCTCTTTTCCAACGGTACATAAAAGTGTAATTCGCACAAACCGCTCGCCTGTCTCTCCTCGCGCAAGGAATGTCCATTTTGTAACCTTTCCTTTGATTTTTCCTCCTGGCAGTCGCGGATCCTTCAGAATGAGGCACATATCTGTGGTGACATCTTTTAAGGTCTCCCATGGGCCTTCAAAGGAAACCTCCAAAGCACGTGCACTTTTAGCCAGCTCTACCTTAGCCCTCTCCATAGCATGTTCTGCGGCAGCATATCCCCGCTCAGCGAGAAAAAATGAGCTGCGCTCTGGGCAACCCAAAGGTGTTATAAAGGCCTTCAGAAAACGCCAATGCTCCCCATTCTCATCAAAGGTTAAAGACGAGGTGTGATCGCACACGCATTCATAAATGCGGTCCTTAAAAATAACCTTTGCAGCTGCATGATAAAAAGCGTCGGGCCGCCAGAGATAAGCATCGGGCTCGGGATAAACATCATGTAATGTAAATTCTAGAACCCTCTGCTCTCCTTCGCCTGGAAAGAGAGGTTGTGCCGCATGAGGCAGGGTGAGGGTCAATGTTTCCCGACGCCGTTGAAGGTAAGACCAACCAACCCACAGCGTGGGTTTAAACCAAAAGCGCTCTAGACGATAGGATTTTTGAGCTTCCTTCTCATCTCCAATGGTGAGGGGATGTGAAAAACGTGGCATAAACGGCGCCGAGGGATAAAAAGGCTTGAGTTGACTTCTGATGACCCACACCCCCGATTTTCCTAAACGTCTTCCGGGTTCAGGCCATTTTTTCTCAAGAGATTTCTTTGTATACGTACTGACCCGCGAATGAGAAAAGGCCTTTCGTAAAGCGGGTCCTAAATTAGCCACGCCTTGCTCTCGTTGAATCCAGTTCACATGGACCTTGATTGTGCAAGCCTGAAGCGGTTGTTTTATGATTTTTATCTCAAAGCCCTCCTCAAAAAAATTGTCCTGTAGATCAAGAGTCATTCCTCCTTCAAACCAATCAGACCATGTAAGTCTACTGTCTTTTCTATCGCAATAAAGAGAGGCGGTGCGCACCTCTTGGATATCTTGAAAATCCTCATGCTTATCAGGATTGACCCAAAGGGGATCCCAAAAAGGGGCTTTCCGGCTTTCTCGTTGGAGAGCTTCTAACGCCTTTTTCAAATAATGTGGTTTTGCGATCAGCTTAATCTCGGCGAGGCCGTCTTTAATTTTTGAAGGAGCTCCCATTAAAAGCCCTTTGAAATGGAGCTTCCCTAGGTCGTCTTGAATCACGCCTTCTGTTCCTGCGGGGGGCAGGACTTCTTCTGCTCGCAAGAAAAGGATAGCTTGAGCAAAATAGTTTTCCTCCTCATGAATTTCAAGGTCAAAAATATCGAGATTCCTTGCGTCATAAGAGGCAAGGTGTGGAAAATGTAAAAAAATGTTCATGCTCAAGCTTCTCCCAGTCTATATTTATTGAACATCATTTTTTTTAAAAAGGCGAGTTTTTGAATTAGCCATTTCACCAAAATCTACTCTTTAACTACACGGTAAACGCATCTAAAATGAGAGGAATACTGCGTTTCCCCAACCTGCGTCATCCCCGAGAGCGCGAAGCGCGAGTCGGGGATCCAGAAAATTATAAAGTTCCGTACAAATCTTCCCAGTGAGGATTTGTTTTCTCTATCAACCTTAACTTCCAAGCTCTATTCCATTTTTTTATACGTTTTTCTCTTGAAATGGCTTCAGTAATGTCTGAATGAACCTCAAAATAAACAAGTTGGGTTACATTATATTGTGAGGTGAATCCTTTAATGAGCTTTTCTTTATGCTCATAGACTCTCTTGATGAGATCAGACGTTACTCCAGTATAAAGCGTTCCATTTTTCTGACTTGCCATAATATAAACATAAGATACCATTCGTCCTCCATTCTCATTTCCCTGGATCCCCGACTCGCGCTTCGCGCTCTCGAGGATGACGCTAATTGGTTGATTTTGTATGTTTATGCATTTGAGCTGCATAAAACAAGCAGGGTTGCACCTATATTTTAGATGCGTTTACCGTAGGCTCTAAAGAACAAAGAGTCTGGGTCATGTCGTCGATTAAACCTAAAAATATATTCTGCAAGGTTAGCTTAAATACTTTGCCTCAATACCATGGTGTGTTCCGGCTATCCAGGATTTTGCATTAGAAATGAGAGTAGCATTGCAGAACACGAAAGAATGCGTCCCCGCGCAAGCGGGGAACACAGGAATCCAGTTTTTATATGGCCTGGATTCCCTTTTTCGAGGAAATGACGCGGAGGAACGAGGGAATGACGCAGGGAGAATGAGAGATGACACGAGCGGGACGAAAGGGATGATGCAGGGAAGAAGAGTAGGGATTCGCTGCCAAGATTTGATTTCTTAAAAAAACCCACCCCAAAGGGTGGGTTTTGATGTCCAAATTATACAAGAAGAGTTATCTTCTTGTATTCCTCCCTAGGACTGAGGTGGTGTGGGCGTGGGCGGATAATCATCGGCACAGCTTTTCTTTTGGCTCTTCATACAGTTTGTAACATCGCCTGAAGTTGAGGGAGAAGCACAACAAATATAACCGCAATAATCGAGCGTGGACTTACATTGTCCAACAAATGGCACTGTTGAACATATTCTATTGCATGCTTGCTGCAGTGCTGTTGTCAATCCTTTAGCCCACGTTGGTTGTGGATTGAGAGCAGCAATGTCTGCAGCGCATGTGCCAAGTAGCTTAGCATCTTTGCTACTACAAGCCGTGGTACAGCTTTTAGGAAAAGCGGTTCCTGCTGCCTTCTGTGCAACAGTACAGATAGGTCCTGTAAATGCCAACGAAGGATCAACCGTAGCCTCTTCCCCTTGCTTATCCCCCATATCTTCCGCTTTTACCCCCGCGCTAAAACAAATGAGGCCAAAAGCCACTATTAAACTAAATAATTTTAATTTCATTTTAAACTCCCTTTTTATGTTTATGACCCTATTGAACTAGGTTTTTGAAGAATAACAGATTTTAAGGTGCACCGGAAGAGACATTTTAAAAGCGACACCTCCTTCAATGGCTAATTCAGTTTCTTTTGAAAGCAGTCTTGTGGCTGTTATTCTTATGAAAAACGAAGTGAGGAAAAAACAACGTTTATGCACCAGGAAAAAATACTTAAGGACTTAGAATTTCTTTATCAACAAGCCTTAGAAAAAGAAAATTTTGCCGTAGCCTTGCGTGCTAAGGAGCTTTTAGCCAAACACCTGAATTTTTTTAGTGATCACCAAAAACCCCTCTCCCTTGATGACCTTACGGATGAGGACATTGAACACCTCATGGCTGAAATCAAGGAACGCCTTGTGAAAAGTGATAGAAAATGACTCTGAAAGAAGGAGAGAAGACAAAGCGAAGTCATTCAAGGGTACACTTAAACCTTTTACCATAAGGCCCCTTAAAAGGGGCTGTAGAAAAACCACACTTACGGTAAAAATTAACACTCTCTTCATCTGTTTCTGCTTTAAGCAAGTTTAAGTGGAATCGTTTAATGGCTTCCTGAATGAGAGCTCTTCCTATACCTTGATTTTGATATCTTTTAAAAACAGCCAAATGCTGAATGATGGCCTTTCCAGGCCCTTCCATTTTAAGGCCCATAATTCCTTGTAATTGATTGTTAGAAAAACATCCAATAAGATAATAATCTTCTTGGGTATACTTAAAAAGAATCTGTTGGATTTTTTTTCTTGTAGGATTTCCTACAGCTAAGCAAAGGATTTCTGATACCCCTGGAGCGGTGGATTTCAAGAGTATAAAAGAGTTCTTTAAGCACATAAGAGATTGGGGGAAAATAGCTTTTTCTCGTTATTCAATCTTCCTAACTCATTTAGGAGATATATGCAACCATTACTATAGTTGAAGACTAACCCATAAAAAACAAAACCTATTTGGCTCCGATTTTTAAGACTCCCAAAACCTCTTGCCTTAGAGGTCTTTTTTATTAAATCCATAGAAAAATTCAAGAAAACTTAAGGCAGTTGTGATAGAAAATGCTTATAAAAGAGGAGAGAGAAAAAGAAAGGAACCCCTCCATGAAAATCATAACTGCCTTAAGTTTTTTAGCATTTTTGACACCTAATCTCGACTCTACAAAGGCCGCCCCAACAGATGTCATAACCACACCCTTAGGCCTTAGTTATAAGGACATTAAGGTTGGTGAGGGATCAGAAGCCAAAGTTGGCCAAAAGGTTACCGTTCATTATACAGGGCGTCTTAAGCAAAACGACCAAAAGTTTGACAGCTCCGTTGATCGCGGAGAGCCCTTTAGTTTCCATCTAGGACAAGGGGAAGTCATTCAAGGGTGGGACGAAGGAGTCACTGGCATGAAAGTTGGCGGCAAGCGTCTTTTGATTATCCCAGCGAATCTTGGGTATGGAGCACATGGCGCAGGTGGCGTGATTCCTCCCAATGCGACTCTCATTTTCGACATTGAACTTCTTGAGGTTAAATAGGGTCGCAAGCGCTTAAAGGCCTCCCATTGAGAAAAAGATCCTGAGATTCCTATGTGACATGTGAATTCTCTCAAAGAGGCCTTCAAGATCCTCAAATGACTATGCTGCCCTCATTTAGGAGGGCATGCAGAAGAGGTGTTGGGGGAAGTTTTATCAGAGGAGAAACTAAGAACCCCAAAGCTAAAAAATTACTTTTGTTCTCCGACAAAACGATATAAGAGTTAAACATGTTTGTGTATGTAATTTAAGAAAGGCAGTTCCTTGATTGGTGATATATTCCTAGCTGCAGATGGGGAACTTAATCTTACACAAGATTTTTCTGAGTTTAGCGATGAAATTAAAAAAATTAGCCGTATTTTACGTACGGAGCTTTATGAACTGGTTGATACGAACGACCCTTCATGCCATCCACTACTAAACGCCGCGGGCGATTTTTGGGAAGAGCACGAACAAACCTATCCTAAATCGGCGTAGTGGTTTTAAGACCTCTGAGGACTCTTATCCGAGAGGTCTTTTTTATTAAATCCTCAGAAATTAGCGACTTCCCAATTGACAGATGGGGTTAAATCTCTTATTCCCAAAGTATGTTCGTGGAGGGATGGCCGAGCGGTCAAAGGCAGCAGACTGTAAATCTGCCGACGAACGTCTACGTAGGTTCGAATCCTACTCCCTCCACCATCCGCCTTCGCTAATTTTGTTGAAAGCAAAATTTAGCTTCGGCGTGATTGATCAAGACGAAGCGTAAGAAGCGGAGGCTTGTGTAATTTTATGGTTGCTTTTTTTACGCTAAATTAGGAGCCTCTCGCTCCAGTAAAAGTTTTGTTTAAGTGATTTTACAAGGGTAAGAGTAAAATGAAAGGTGTTGTTGTTTTTTTTGTTCTCTACATAATGTTATTGCAAGAGAGTCAAGCCGTAAGAGTTTCAGCAGTGTTTGAAGATTGGGACAAAGACTTAGAATCAGTAACTTTCTATCTCCCTCACCAACAAGACGAGGTAGAAATTTTGGATGTACGGCCAAAGGAGAGAATTGATATTAGCAAAAGCGCTAGCGTTCAAAATGGTGATACCATCGGGTATTCAATTAAAAGTAACTATGTAGGCGCTGCAGAGTTTGAACAAAATGAGGAAATTAAGCTAGAGTATGGACCATCAGAAGAATTAGAAGCTATAAAGCTCATTTTTACTCCTATAGAAGATGCAAGCCCAAAAATGGGGGGACCTTGGTTTACATGTCGGCTTGGATGTAAATTTTCTGAGGTTGCAACTGGTAAAGCGTTGCAGAATAAAGAACCAAACGATGAGGAATCATCTCATATCACCCGAGAACTTGTTCCCCCCGCTGTAACAATAAGTAATTATATCGACACCTTAAGTGTAGGAGAAACAATAAACCGTTGGGGAGGCAAGATAGGTAATTTAAATTCATGGTTCCAAAAAAATATGGAGTGGATTCAGGCTGCAAATGGCGGACCATTAGAGAACTTCCCCCTCTTTCAAGTCACAAAAATTCCTGTCAGAGTAAATCATAATACGATACGCTGTGATTATTCTTTGCCAGTTGCTGGTTCGAATCCAAGAAAAAGGCTTTCGACACTTTCCCTGTTCCGCGAGGCCACACCCGAGGAAATTGAGGAAGTTAGGAAGTTGAAACAGGAATCACGAGAGGATTATATAGTTCGCTTACTTCAATGGCAGAAAAAGCTTAGAAACAGTCAATAAATTACCAAGCGCGTAAAACCCCAACGCCCCAGTCAACCCTGCCGGGCGTTATTGGCTAAGGAGCTTCTATTTCGTCTCATTTGTATCTGAACCTACACACACAAAAGGTCTATGTTACAAGTTAAACATTTTAAGCGTTTGCTAAATCGTTATACGGCGAAAGTTGTATCGCGAGTTCGAATCCCATCCCCTCCGCCTCTGCTAATTTTGATCTCTAATATAGTCGTTTCTGGATCGCCACGCCCCCTACGGGGACTCGCGATGACGATTCTTGGTAATAGTTTATACTTCTCTTAACAAGGTACTCACAAGTACGGGAGTCAACTGCATAGCCCCAAAAATTTATTCATTTTACTCCCCCCTATTTCGTTTTGCCTTATTTAAAGCTTCCCAAACTTTTTCATCTTGTCCATATTCGTCTGGCACAAAATTCATTCTTCCCTGTTCATCCTCAAAAACAGTAAAATATGTAATAAAGACAGGAAGTTGACGTTTTAACTTAACATGATCCGTGCGGGAGCCTGAGGTTTCCTTTTCAATACGAGCCCGTGTCCAAGAGGAATCATTGAAGGCGAATTGAGCCAATTTATAGGGATCCTGTACACGAATACAGCCATGGCTAGCGGCGCGATTTTCCTTTTGAAATAAGTTCTTCGCGGGCGTTCCATGAAGGTAAATGGAAAAGGGACTCTCAATGGTAAACCGAATTTTTCCCAAGGCATTAGCACTTCCAGGGCGCTGGACAATGCGCACACCTGAGTCATAGGTCACGACATAGCCCTTGCGCGCATACGCTTCTGGATTTTGTTGAATTTTGGGAAGAATCTCAGGAATAATGCTTGTCGGCACATGCCAGGAGGGATTGAAAATAATTTCTGTCATAGGTGCATTAAAAACAGGGGTTTTTGTATACTTTCTCCCAGTAATGATGGGCATAAAGAAGGCAGCTTTCCCCGCCTCCACAGCCTTTAAATAAAAGCCCGGCACATTCACTTGAAGAAAGCGAGAGGGCATGGGATTGGGATACCAGCGCTGCCTTTCGAGGCTAATTATGATTGAGCGAATACGTTCTTCAACCGGCGTATTCAAGGCTGTCACCGTTCCAGGACCTGCCACGCCATCATGCTCAAGGCCATGAAGATCTTGGAACTCCTTAACGGCATGAACCAAACCCTCATCAAAAACGTCACTTCCTTCTGTCCCTTGAATATCTTGCGCCTTAAGCTGTTTTCTTAAAGTTTCGACGAGAGGGCCTTGATCTCCCTTTGCCAGCTTGGTACCCTTGGGCAGTTGAGGCCATCCACCTTGAGCTTGTTTTTGACGATAGCGCGCAAGCGCTTCTTTTAGGTCCCGGTATTCTGACCCTCGGGGAATCAAGTCTTCAACCCAAGCGCAACTGTCGGGGGCTGAAAGATAGCCTACTAAAAACTCTGTTTCATCAATGGAAACTTGCTTAATATGTATACTCTTGGCCGTTGTGCGGGGATTCAGGCGTTCCCCGTTCATATCCGAAATATAATTAAGGGCCGCAAGAGTCAAAAGCTCATCGGCCCTTTTTCGCTCCTCAGGCAAAGCTAAATCTTCCCCTTCTATGGCTTGCAACAGAGGCTCATAGTCCTCTTTCCATAGGCCTTCGTCTTCCACATGATTTAAAGCGTCTTTAAGCGTATTCGCACAAGAAGTCCAACTCCCTCCTTGAACCCAAAGCAGGCCACCCTTGAAAGACTCATAGGTTTTTTGAATTCGTAGGTCTTTAGATGGGTCAGGTATTGCAAAAGAAAGCGGGACATAACTAACGGCCAATAGGAACAAAAGCAAGAGTCTTTTTATCATTCTTTCTCCTCAAACTTCACGAATGGAGTTATTGACGGGTACATAAGAGTAAGCTATAAATCGTCCTCAACGCTGTAGATAATTTATGACTAAGGAATAGTATGGCACAACATCAATCTGCATTGAAGAGGATTCGTCGGGACAAGAAGAAAACCCCCCTCAATCATGCACACATTTCTCGTCTTCGCACTTTTATTAAAAAGGTAGAAGCTGAGATTTCTGCTGGCAAAAAAAGTGAAGCACAAATCGCACTTAAGGAAGCTCAGCCAGAGATTATGCGGGGAGTCTCAAAAAGAGTCTTACATCGCAATACGGCTTCTCGTAAGATGTCACGACTCAATGCACGCGTTTTGAAGCTCGCATAAGTAAGCAGAGAACACCTGATTTAACGCGGTGTTAGCTTGGGGTTGACACACCCCCATGAAAATTTTGTCGACTGGACAAGGGTTAAAGAATAAGAAATGGAATACACACTAAAAAGCCTTGAGGAACAGTGGAATAGTATTCAGCCGCAGCTCCTTGATGAGTATGGTGAAGGAACCTATACCAGCTGGATTAAACCTTTATCCTTCTATGACAATCACAATGGATGCCTTCGTTTGGCTGCACCAACGGCTTTTGTGCGTGATTGGGTCAAAAACAATTATGCAAACCGGATGAGAACGCTTCTTCAAGGAGCCAATCTCAATGAAGTTCAAGTGGATATTATTGTAAATCCCACTCAAAATAAGCAAGAAAACACTACAATCCCATCTGTCCTAGACGTCCCAGATATTGGGTCAAACCTTGATCTTCGCTTTACCTTTGAAAACTTTGTCGTAGGCCAACCCAATGAGCTTGCCCACGCAGCAGCCCGGAAAGTGGCAGAATCAGAGTCCGTCGCGTTTAACCCATTGTTTCTCTATGGCGGCGTTGGGCTCGGCAAAACCCATCTGATGCATGCCATTGCTTGGCAAATTAAAAAATGCCATCCCAAAAGGCGCGTGATTTACCTTTCTGCGGAAAAATTTATGTATCAGTTTGTACGTGCCCTGCGCTTCAAGGATACGGTTGCTTTTAAAGACCAATTCCGTTCAGTTGATGTTTTAATGATCGACGATGTCCAATTCATCGGAGGAAAAGAATCTACCCAGGAAGAATTTTTCCACACCTTTAATGCGCTTGTGGACCAAAATCGCCAAATTATCATCTCTGCGGACAAGTCGCCCTCTGATCTAGAGGGTATGGAAGAGCGCCTTAAATCGCGGCTTGGATGGGGGTTGGTTGCAGACATTCATCCCACCACATATGAACTTCGCCTTGGAATTCTCCAGGCAAAAGCTGAACAAATGGGAGTCAGTGTCCCTGAAAAAGTTTTGGAATTTTTAGCGTCCAAAATTTCCTCCAACGTCCGAGAGCTTGAGGGCGCCCTCACACGCGTTATTGCGCATGCGACTCTTGTGGGACGTGCGATTACCCTAGACACCACCCAAGATGTTTTACGTGACCTTTTAAGGGCGAATGACCGCCGTGTGACCATTGATGAAATCCAAAAGAAAGTAGCTGAATATTATAGCATTCGTGTATCCGACATGCACTCCCCGCGCCGAGCTCGTGCTGTAGCGCGCCCCCGGCAAGTGGCCATGTACCTCACAAAAATCCTCACTACCCGCTCTTTGCCTGAAATTGGGCGTAAGTTTGGAGGCCGCGATCATACAACTGTTTTACATGCCGTAAAAAAAGTTGAAGAATTGATGGCGGAAGAAAAAACCATATGCGAAGATATTGAACTTTTAAGACGAACTTTGGAGACTTAAACATGCCTGCTGAACCTTTGCTCCTCTCTCAACATGATCCCCTTCACTTTGTGACAGAGAAAGCTTCTCTCCTCAAAGCATTGGCACATTGCCAAGGTGTTGTTGAGCGGCGCAATACGACGCCAATTTTGGCTCACGTCCACATTGAAGCGCAAGGGAAAAAGATCAAAATCACGGCAACAGACCTAGAAATTGCTTGCATTGAGTCCTTTGCAGCGCAAGTACATCTCAGCGGCCGCACGACCGTTTCAGCCCAACTCCTTTTCGATGTGGTGAGAAAACTTCCTGATGGAGCTGAAATTGAGCTTAAAACAAATGAGGACGGCTCTATGCTCAACTTGCGCTCAGGGCGTTCTAAATACAATTTTGCTTGTTTGCCTGCCGTCGATTTCCCTTTTATGACCACGGAAAATCTATCTTGCACCTTTAAACTTCATGCGACAGAGCTCGCTCAACTTATTGATAAGACACGTTTTTCCATGTCAATGGAAGAAACTCGTTATTATTTGAACGGCATATGTTTTCATGCAACTGCTGATGGCTATCTTCGCGCTATTGCGACCGATGGACTGCGCCTTGCGCAAGCTCAAGTTGAACTTCCTGAGGAGGCAAAAATCATGCCCCAGGTTATTATTTCTCGGAAAACTATCTATGAAATCCGCAAACTTATTGAGGAAGCGGCTGAGGACATTACAATCTCCCTTTCAGAAAACCAAGTTCGTTTCGTTGTTGGCTCTTCCGTTTTAATCTCACGTTTGATTGAGGGCAAATTTCCTGATTATGGAAAGGCCATTCCTCTTGACAATGATAAGGTCATCGACATCAATGCTCGAGCCTTTGCAGAAAGTGTTGATCGTATTTCCATCATGTCTACTGACAAGCTGCGTTCCATTAAAATACAGGTTGACAGCACCACCCTTAAGATTTCTGCACACAGTTCTGAAACGGGAAATGCTCTAGAAGAATTGGAAGTTGCTTATAAGGGGGTTCCCCTTGATTTCGGTTTTAATGTTCGCTATATCCTCGATGTCACCCAACAAATTTCTAGCGGAACCTTAGAATTCCTTGTTGGAGATGAAACACAAGCCATCATTGCTAAAGATGCCAACGATAACTCGGCACTTTATGTTTTGATGCCTATGCGAGTTTAAAGAAAGGATACGAATTCATTTTTAAAGTGACAAGGACGCAATCCCCTGCCCTTGCAAGCCAGTTGGTTTTTAAGGGGGTGCTTGACGTTTTCTCTCAATATATGAATTCCAGAGTTCTAGCCATTGGGTGCATTGCCTACGCTAATGGTCTGCCCCTTCTACTTACCTCAAAAACCTTAGGCGTGTGGCTTAAAGCCTACGGTCTTAATTATACCTCCATTGGCCTTTTTGGCCTCTTACATCTTCCCTACTCACTCAAGTTTTTATGGGCCCCCTTCTTAGATCACGTGCCCCTCCCTTACCTAAAAAAACATTTGGGGCAACGGCGAAGCTGGCTTTGCGTCACCCAAATTGGAGCAATTCTTGGGTTAATCCTCATGACTTACCTTGACCCAACTAAAAATCTCAAAGCCTTCGTAGGTTGTAGTTTTTTAGTGACCTTCTCCGCAGCAAGCCAACATATCCTACTTCTTACCTATCAAATGGAATCGTTAAAGCCTGAAAATTGGGGAATTGGAGAAGGAATGAGCGTTTTTGCCTTTCGAATGGCTATTCTCACGGGAGGGGCTGGCGCCCTTTATCTCGCGAGCTTTTTATCCTGGCAAGAAGTATATTTACTTCTATCAAGCTTGATGATCTTTGGATTCGTTGCCATTCTGATTATTAAAGAGCCTGACTCTTGTCCAGCTCCCAATAGTATCAATTTCCAGAGCTGGAGGAAAAGACTCAGTCACCCCTTCATTGGTCCTTTTAAAGATTTCATCAATCAAAGTGGCTGGTTGGCTATTCTTCTTTTCATGCTCCTTTATCAATTACCCGAAAACCTTTTGAGCATGATGCAAACCCTTTTCCTCCTTGATCTAGGTTTTACCTATGTTGAGATCAGCTCCGTTGCCAAAGCTTTTGGCCTCGGCGCCACCATCTTTGGAAGCCTTATTGGAGGTTATACCATTCGCCTATATGGGTATAAACACACCCTCCTCTGGGGAGGAATTACCCACGGGCTTTCTTGTCTTCTCTTCCTTCTTCAGCAAAAGGTGGGCGCAAACCTTGGGTTTCTCTATTGTACCATTGGCGTAGAGCACTTTTTCAGTGGCGTAGCCTTAACGGCCTTTTTCTCCTACCAACTTACCTGCTGCAGTCTCCCTTTCGCAGCAACGCAGTTGGCTCTTCTCACGTCCATTGCTGGCCTTAGCGGCATCCTTACAACCCCCCTCGCAGGCGTTCTCGTCGATGGCTTTGGCTGGACACCCTACTTGCTTATTGTTGTTCTGCTTTCTATCCCTGGAATTATTTGGACTAGATTCATCCCATATACCCTAGACCCACGCGGTTAAACCGCAAGGGAAGCACTTCTGAAATTAACTTATAAGATCATGAACACAAATGAGCCAATTGCAAAATTATTGGATTTTAGTAGGTAAAACTCATCTCCTAAAAATCCAATAATTAGCTGGTAGAGGAGCCGGTTACCCGAACTCCCCCCCATTTAGAACCACATCGTGCCCTATTAAGGCAATGGGCTCAAGACAAAACCTTTGGCATGGTTATGGCTTAGAATAGTAAGTGATGTACTTTGATCTTTGGCAGAGGAAATCTGCTCATAAATAGCTCAAACTTTCTCCAGTTAAAGGACTTCCTTTGACTGCGTCGGTTCAACCATTTGTAGAGTATCCTTACCGCCTTCGACACGAACACACTGACTCGTTTAATGTTAAATGATACCCCAAAATACCGAATGTGCCCCTCTAGCTTGGTCCTGAACAGTTTCCATATATGGATCAACCTGTACTTGTTCCTCACCGATCGGGCCCATTCGTTGACGTTCTTTAACTTCGATCTCATCCGCTTTCCTTGCGTCTTCACCTTCGGGACGGGTTTCCCTTTACGGGTGCGCCCCCAGAAAAATGTGAACCCTAGAAAATGGAATACCCCTTGCGCCTTTCCTTGTCCAAACTCCCTTCGTGAGAAAGATACGCACGTGGTCTTGTCCTCATTCAGTTTGAGCTTGTACTTCTCAAGGCGTTTGCTCAGGGCACTTCTGATCCGAGCCGCGTCTTCGCTAAGCTGGCAGCAGATCACTCCGTCATCTCCGTATCGGAAGAGTTCTACTCTTCCTTTGCAGTGTGCCTTCACAACCTCCTCAAACCATTCATCGATCACATAGTGCGCAAAGACATTCGCAATTACCGGACTGCAAGGTGACCCTTGAACTACGCCCTGATCGCTCATGGTAAGTTCTCCGTCTGCTAACACTCCTGACTTGAACATCCTTACAATGTATCTTATCAGGGTGAAGTCCTTGATCCTTATTCTTAATATCTCTACAAGTTCTTTGTGATCGATGGATCCGAAGAAATTGGCAAGGTCGGTCTATGACGGTTTGGACCTCATGCCGCCTCAGATGCTGGTGGAGGTCTTGAATGGCATCATGACACCCTCTTCCTCTCCTGAATCCATAGGAACAGTTGAGAAATTGAGGGTCGTAGATGCTCTCCAGAACCTTCTGCATCATCTTCTGGACGATCTTATCCTCGAAATTGTTGATCCCAAGTGGTCGTTTCTCGGTTGGTTTGCCGGGCTTTGGAATCTGTACTTGTCGTATGGGTCCCGGCCGGTAAGCCATCCGCTTCATCCTTGCGATCAGATCTCTTAGATTCTCGTCCAGATCTTCTCGGTACTTCTCTTTATCTATACCATCTGCTCCACAGGCCTTCTTTCCATCCAGCTCGTTGAAGCATTCTCTCAGGGAGTCCTCATTGAAAAAATGCATCAAATTCCGATACTCCTTCTTTGGATTCTGCCCCGATAACCACCTTATTCTTTCCAATTTCGTTGCCGTCATAATTTGTGACTCTACCGGTCCCATTTGACGTCTCCTCTTCAAGATTGATTTTACCCGGGGCCCTTCCCTCCACAGGCATTACCCTGCTTCTTCGGTATGTATGACCCCTCTGACTTCCTGTGCCCCCTTTCGACTTCCTCGCTTTTACGCTTGTCGGTCAATACTCTCTCTCGGGAGAGGTCACAGGAGATCCCAGGTTCCTCGATGTTTCCGTTTCCAATCATGCCATGTTCTTAGGCCCCGCCGAGGTCTCCGGCAACCTTCGCCACGCTTAGCGGTTGCCTACTATAGCCTTCCATATTGCAAACTATGTCGGCCCTCGGTCTTTCAGCCTTTACGGGGTTCTTTCACTTCAGCTCTCGCTTACGGCCTGATTGTCGCTCTGTCTACGCTTAACTCATGTCGTTACCTCCATAAGCCCAAGACTCGATTCCAGGTGAGCGGGCTTCTCTCTTTCCAGGGCGGGAATCTCACCCGCTGAAAACACCAGGTTTATCCTGGCGCACTTACAATTGACTCTTCTGTGTCTATTAAACAGAATGCTGTTATGATAAAGTCTTCTAATGACATAGTTTTCTCCAGTGTATGTCTGCCTTTTTTCAAAACAAATATACACCAGAAAACTATGTTTTCCTACTCTCTCTAAAAGTTGAGAATCGCATCATATAAGAAAAAATTCTAATTTTTCCTTGAAAACGGTTTTTAAATGTTTATATAGATAGTTGTATTAATGTTTTATTTGACGATGTCTGTTTATGTTTGATAAGTTTTTGTTTTTGAGATGTTCTTTTCTTGCGGTTTCTCTTTTGATTTCCAATAGCGTTATAGCTATGGATGGTGATGAATCCAGTTGTTATCCTGGAGCTGCAGCAATTACTCCCTTGACCTCTACTGCTGAGGAGGTTGGTAATCCTTCATGTCCCAGCCCCTCGATTGTTAAAAAAACGACAATTGTTGATTTTTCACGTCCTCAGTCTGTCGTGGAAAAAAGTGTTTTTGCTGAGGCGTTAAAAAGAACTCTCCAGAAAATTGTTGAGGAAGAGAAAAGAGGAGCTCCAGAATCACCAACTACAAGTGGGATGCTTACAAAAAAAGAAGCAGAAACTTACCTCAAGGAAGCCGCGCTTGCACACTTAGCTGATATGGAAGAAAAAGCGAAAGAAGAACTGCTACAAAGAATATTCTCCGAGCGTCACTTCCTAAGTGCACTCCCTTCAATCGAGGATATTTTTACATTAGATGAAGAAGCTCTTTATCAAGTATTTCAAACAACTCATGGCCTTTTGGGTGGAGCAATATTCAACAGCAGCGAGAAAGATGGTATTATTGAACATGATCATATAGCACTTGAAAAACACCGCATCGATCCTCGCCTTTTCCTCATTCCCGCTGAGATAGTTAGAAAGTTGTATTATACAAGATACCCTACATGGCAAGGGATGTCACTTGAAGACTATGAAGCTTCTGATAAGAGTACCCTTAGGCCTGCCCTTTTTTCTAAACACTTTAATTTTCCTAGCGATCCTACTGAAAGACGTGCCTATTACCGTACGCATTCTTTGAGCTTTTTAACTCAAGAATTGATCTCAAATATCGTATCTACGGCACGGCGTATTTTGGATCAGGTTACCTCGGAGGACCGCATTGTCATTTTCGGTAACACGCCTTATTTCATAGGCAGAGCTCTTGATCATTTAATTGCTCAGACTGGGCAGGAGAAGCAGCCAAAGGTTATCTACCTTTCGTTTTCAGGTTCACCTAACACCAAAGGAGCAAGAAACTCTTTTTCTTACCAGGATGATTTCGTAACATCTGAACGTCTTGACCATTTTAGAGCTAGGCTGTGTAAACTAGGCCTTATGAGCGATAACACCCGTCTTCGAGTTGGAACAACCTATTTTGTTGACGTGATCGGAAGTGGTGGCGGCCCTTCTTATACAATTGAAACTATTTTGCGCGATTTTCTGAAAAACAGTCCTGGAATAATACCGAATTTTGCGGTTATCTCTTTGAATACTTTTAAGGAGGATGAAGAGAGACACCATCTCATAGCCTCCCATTTTGCCCAAGATGATGAGCATCTGGAGTTAAGCTTTCCTTCAAAAAAGGAAGTTCGTTTTAAGGTTCCTGCACAAGTCATCTTTCTTAAAGGTCATGGTAGTTTAGACTTTATTCCCGATCAATGTCCTGCAACACGCATTGTTCCTAAATATAATCCAAAGTTTTGGACTCCCGAGTACGACCATCTGCTAACAGCTCCACTTTCGTCCATAGCTCAAATTCTCCTTGAACACTTCGATGAGAACTTAAGAGTTTTAATGGAAAAAAGATAGCTCTAAAAAACTGTAAATTTAGCTTCTTTAGTTTTCAGAACAAGGGTTTAAGTTTCTTTCCGAAAAGCATTGTTGGGTAATTCTGCTGAATTAACGAAACAATTCGTTGAAAGATTAATTCTCAGAATGACGTTCCCCTGCTTGATCACGCGGATCTCAGGATAAACTTCTTCCAGCTTATATTTATTGAATACCATTTTTTTTAAAAAATCAAACTTCTTAATTGGTCATTTAGTCAGGGAGTTTTCACTTAAATGCGCAGCAGTTCCCGGAGAGTAGGAAAAGAGGCAGAACATAAGGAGAACGCAATAAATTTTTCGTAAACTATGGGAAAAAGATGTGATTTATGGTAGGGTTAAGCCATAAAAAGATGAGGCTTTATGAAAGAAACCCGTCCTGCTTTTACC
>Ga0209211_10001003_pt1 | contig 55545 bp, 52 predicted proteins | sample RifGroA2_FD_183992 | JGI IMG/M metagenome (GOLD analysis project Ga0209211, IMG submission 183992) | Groundwater microbial communities from Rifle, Colorado, USA - Groundwater A2 (SPAdes) (version 2) | ecosystem: Environmental > Aquatic > Deep subsurface > Groundwater | place: Rifle, Colorado... | reverse complement strand
TGCTGCAGCAGAGCTGTTGTATAAGCCCACGCGGACTATGTCAGCTGTTGTGTGTGTGCCGTTGAATGTTATGTTCAGGCTCGTTATGTTCATCTGCTCGCCTGTTGCAGTGAAGTTAAATGATATAATTGTTACGTTGGTTGAACCCATTGCTGTTGTTGATGCTACTCTGCTGGTGCCTGTTATTGAAAGTGCTGACAATGTAGATGTGCCAGAGCGCTGCGTTGCAAATGTTTCTGTTATTGCCTGTGCTGAGCCGCCGCCTGTCGTGACTACGTCAGCAGCGCCTTCGATGCTTGCATTAAATGTGTTGCCTCCGGTCGCAGTGCTAGACATGTTGAATACAACAAGCACTATCTGGCTTGAAGGTACATTGAAGGACAGGCTGGAGAAGTTATACCTGCCATTGACCGGTTCTGATGTGTTCGTTGCTATTGGGTCATAAGCAGGAGTACCGTTGAACACGCCCGCATCTGTTCGTGTTGAGTTGTAAAGCTTGACCTCAACTACATCAGCATTGCCAGCCGTACCATTTCTTGTGACTATTATTTCAGAGATGTTCATCTGCTCGCCTGTAGCGCTAAAGTTGAATGATATGACCGTGACGTTGGTTGAACCCAATCTCGTGTAGGATGCTACTCTGCTGGTGCCTGTTATTGAAAGCGCTCCTGTAATCACAGAGCTGCCAGATCTCTGGCTTGCAAATGTTTCTGTTATTGCCTGTGCTGAGCCGCCGGCTGTCGTGACTACGTCAGCAGCGCCTTCTATTGATGCGTTGAGTGTACGTCCGCCGGTTGCGCTGCTTGACATGTTAATAACAACAAGCAGTACATTTGTCCCTACAGATACGTTGAATCCGATATTGGAGAAGTTGTATCTGCCACTAACAGGAGCCGAGGTGTTCCACTGGATCAGGTCGTAATTGACACCACTTCCGTCAAGCACGCCAGCTGCTGCAGCAGAGCTGTTATATAGGCCCACGCGAACTATGTCTGCTTCTGTCTGTGTGCCGTTGATCGTTATGTTCAATCCTGTTATGTTCATTGATTCGCCCGCAGCAGTGAAGTTGAATGAGATAATTGTAACATTACCGGTTCCTATTACTGTTGTTGATGCTACTCTGCTGGTGCCTGTTACAGCAAGCGTGCCAAATATTGTTGATGTTGATGAACTCATCGTAGCAACTGTTTCTGCCACTGATACACCTGTCAATCCGCCTACGGTCACAATATTCGCGTTGCTCAGTATTGTTCCGTTTATCGTGTGTCCGCCGGTTGCGCTGCTTGACATGTTAATAACAACAAGCACTATCTGTCCTGTTGTTCCTGTCGGAACTGACAAACCAAGACTGGAGAAGTTATATGTCAGGCTTGTTGGCGTCTCTGTTACCGTTGTGTTAGTTGCGAGACGTGTCTGGGTGCCTGCAATGTATTGGGTTGTGCTTGAATCTGTGCTGTTGTACAAGCTTACTGACTGTATGTCTGCTGATGAAATGCTTGTTCCGTTAACCATCAGCACAATCTCAGAGACATTCATGGCCTCGCCGGCTGCCGAGAGGTTGAATGATATGAGTGTAATACCAGTTGAGCCTATCTGCACAGTTGCGTTGACGCGGTTGGTTCCTGTAACTGTAAGGTTGCCGTAAACAGTTACATTTGGAACTGAAACTGTTACACTTGTTGTTATGTTATATATCCCGCCGGAAGCGCCCCTTACTGAAACAGAAAATGTTTTCACTCCTGCAGTTGCACCAGCAGTGAAATTCTCGTAAAGTATTGTCACGTTTTTGTTCACTGCCAAACGGGCACCTGAGTTCGAAACATTACATATCATCACGTTTCCTGAAACTGTCTTGTCCCATGTAACAAGATTAACAGTAGGGCATGTTACCTCACCGGCTGCAACTGCCGTGAATCCTGAAGATGTGGAATCTATAGAAATCTGGTCTATTGAATCAGACGTGCCTGTTCCTGTGTTGTTTATTGTAAATGTATAATTATTCTTCGTGCCTACACTAGTCTGTGCTGTTGCAGATCCTGTCACGATGAGCGTGCCGGTCGCTGTCAGGTTCTTTATGGACGTCGTTCCGCCAGGATCGCCTGTTATTAGCTGAGATGTTAATGTAACATTGCTGTTATTACCTACAGCGGTTATTGCGCTTGCTCCCTGAATACTGACGCCAAGACTGTTTCCAATAGTTGCACTTGTGTTTACATCAATCACTACATAGACGTAAGACAATGTATTATTTTCTATCTGTATTGCTGTTGTTGGTGCGAGTATCACAGAACTGCCTGTAAAGGCACCGGATGCACCAGCTATTGGCAGGTCGCTTCCTCTTTCATATGTTCCTGTTGTTGCGCCACCGCTGTCGCTGTATATTTTTACAGCAAGCACATCTGTTTTGCTTGTGCTGTTTGAAGTAATATTAAAGCCTGTGACATTTATCATTTCGCCTGTCGAGTTCAAGGTTAATTTGAGAAGACCAACGCCAATCTGACCTGTGTCAGCTGCGCTTGGCGCTATATTGGTGCCTGTAACTGACAAGTTACCATAAATGGTTGAGCTGCTTGAGCGCTGCGTTGCAAATGTTTCTGTTATCGCCTGTGCTGAGCCGCCGCCTGTCGTGACTACGTCAGCAGCGCCTTCTATTGATGCGTTGAATGTGTGTCCACCTATTGCTGTGTCTGTCAGATTAACTACAACAAGCAGGACGTTTGTCCCTACAGATACATTGAACCCGATGTTGGAGAAGTTATATCTGCCACTAACAGGAGCCGAGGTGTTCCACTGGATCAGGTCGTAGCCGCCGGTTCCATTGTACAAACCGACTCTGTCAATGTCATTTACTGTCTGCGTGCCGTTGAGCGTTATATTTAATCCTGTTATGTTCATCTGCTCGCCCGCAGCAGTAAAGTTGAATGAGATAATTGTTACGTTGGTTGAGCCTATCTGGGTCGTTGTTGCAACCTGACTGATGCCTGTTACAGCAAGCGTACCTACAATGATAGTTGATGTCGAACTCGGTGTTGTCAGTGTCTCTGCTATGCCCTGGCCTGATACTGCGCTAGTCGTCGCAATGTTCGCGTTGCTCAATATTGTTGCATTTATTCTATGACCTGCTGTTGCGCCGCTGGACACGTTGACGACAACAAGAACTATCTGTCCTGTTGCTCCTGTCGGCACTGACAATGCAAATCCGGAGAGGTTATATACAAGGCCGCTCAGGCTTGTCGGTGCTGAAGAGTTTACTTTAAGCCGTGTTTGAGAACCATTAAATGTTGCTGTGCTTGGGTCTGTGCTATTATATAGTGTTATTGACTGTATGTCTGCTTCTGATATGCTTGTTCCGTTAAGCTGCAGCAAAATCTCAGAGACATTCATGGCCTCGCCAATTGCGGTGAAGTTATATGATACGAGTGTTACGTTGTTTGTGCCTATCTGCGTAGTTGCGCTGACGCGGTCGGTGCCTGTTACAGCCAGTGTTCCGTATATTGTTGAGCTGCTTGAGCGCTGGCTCGTGAACGTCTCGGTTATTGACTGACCTGATGCGCTGCCTGTCGTGACTACGTCAGCAGCGCCTTCTATTGATGCGTTGAGTGTACGTCCGCCGGTTGCGGTGCTTGACATGTTAACAACAACAAGCAGGACGTTTGTCGTGCCTGCTGTTATATTTAGACCGATGTTGGAGAAGTTGTATCTGCCACTAACAGGAGCCGAGGTGTTCCACTGGATTAAATTGTGGTTGACACCAGAACCATCAAACAAGCCAGCTTCGTCAGCAGAGCTGTTATATAGACCAACGCGAACTATATCTGCTTCTGTCTGTGTGCCGTTGAGCGTTATGTTCAATCCTGTTATATTCATCTGCTCGCCTGTAGCAGAGAAGTTAAATGATATAATTGTTACGTTGGTTGAGCCTATCTGGGTTGTTGTCGCGACTCTGCTCGTGCCTGTTATTGAAAGGTTGCCGTAAACGCTTGTCGAAGGCGAGTTCGAAACTGTAGCTGTTCCGCCACCACTCAAACCTCTTACAACTACGCTAAACGTTTTTAATCCGGCAGTGTTCGTGGCTGACCAGTTTTCTATTTTTAATGTAGTTGAACTGCCTGATATGAGCGGATCATTATTAGGGTCTGCCAGCAAACATACCACGGATTTCACAGTTGCATCGAGAGAGCGATTCCATGCGCCATTTATGTTTGGACACACTATGTCCCCAAGAGCAGGATTGCCATAGCCAGATGCCGAATAGCTTATGTTAATCATGTCTACGTTATCGGTGCCGTTACTGGCTATTGTGAAAGTGTAGTTGTTTCTGCCGCCTGCTATTGTTGAGGCAACATTCACTGTAGCGTTTGCGTCAACACTTCTTACCACTATTGTGAGTGCTGTCGAGTTTGCGCTGTTCAGAACGCTGTCCTTTGCCTCTGCTATTATGTTGTAAGTGCCTGTAGACAACTGCGACAAGTTGAAGTATGTCTCTGTTGCATTCAGAATTGTCGTGTTAATTATTGCCTGAATAACGCCTGCTTTGTTGGTGTATATTGTAAGTGTCATGTTCTGCGTCAGCGAAGTATCATTGGCACTCACGCGTATCTCGGGCGTGAGGTCGTTTGTATTGGTGCTGTTAGCAGGGTTTGTTATGGCGACAACCGGAATGCTTGTGTCTATATTTACTGTTAGGAATGATGAGTTTGCAGTATTAGGAACCAGGTCTTTTGCCTCTGCTATTATCTCGTAGGTGCCGTTTGATAATGCTGTGAGGTCGAAGGATGTTTCTGTGGCATTGAGTATTGTTGTATTTATGATTGCCTGTATCACAGCGCCTTTCTTTGAGTAAAGCGTGAGTGTCATGTTTGTAGCAGAGCTATCGTTTGCGCTGACCTTTATGGTAGGCGTGAAATCAGATGTGTTTGTATTATTGACAGGGTTTGTAATTGAAATGATAGGAGCATCGGTATCTATGTTCAGTGTAAGAGCCGTGGAGTTTGTGCTGCTCAGCGCGTTATCCATTGCTTCTACAATTACATTATATGTCCCGTTTGTTAGTGCTGAAAGAGTGAATGTTGTCTCGGTGCCGTTGAGGATTGTCGTATTTTGTATGACCTGTATCACGCCTGCTTTGTTTGTGATTATCTTAAGCGATAAATTAGTCACTATAGAATCGTTTACGCTTACTTTTATGTTCGGCGTGAAATCAGATGTGTTTGTGTTGTTGACAGGATTTGTAATCACAACTGTTTCCGGTGCTGTTGTGTCTATATTGATTCTAAGTGCTGATGCGTTCTGCTTGAGGTCTGCGCTGTTGCCGACTTCTGCCAAAACATCATATGTTCCGTTTGTCAGGGCTGGCAAGGTGAATGTGGTTTCTGTTGCATTCAGAATTGTCGTGTTAATTATTGCCTGAATAACGCCTGCTTTGTTGGTGTACAGCGTCAGCGAAAGGTTAGCATACTGGCTGCTGTTGGCACTTACTTTTACATCAGGCGTGAAATCTGTGGTATTTGTATTGTTCACCGGACTTGTAATCGTTGTTGTCAATGAACTTACGTTAAGCGTCAAGGCTGTTGTGTTGACCTTGAAATCGGCACTGCTGCCGACTTCAACTATTATAGTGTGCTCTCCAAGCCCTATTCCTGTCAATGTGAAGCTTGTTTCTGTTCCGTTCAAGATAGTAGTATTAGTCATTGTGACTACTGTAGAACCAGTTATATTGTAAATGGTCACAGACAGGTTTGTCAGGAACGTGCTGTTTGCGCTGACTTTTATTGCTGGCGGGTTTGTGGTTGTGTTTGTGTTATTGACTGGATTTGTGATAGCATATGCATATATCTGGCCCAGCGTTACGGTGAAGTTGCCGAATGTCTGGTTATCACCAAGCGAGCTTGTGTTTACGCCAGTAACAATCCATTCAAACGTGCCGTTAGCCAAACCAGTTACGTTAAAGGAAGCATAATTAGCTGTTGCGTCTGTGCCATTCACAGTCATCGGGTAATTGCCAACCGCTCCGCCGCCGGAGAGGTTATAAACCTGCAGAATTGGAATTGAAACCAATGATTCATTAACCGTAAAGTTCACGAAGAAGTATCCCTGCGTGCCGACAGTGGAAACATTGCTTGCGTTTACCGGTGAAGGCGCTACATGTGTAAGAGTTATGCCAGGGCCTGCGAATACCGGAAGCACATAAAACAACATCAATGTTGCCACAAGTACTGCTGAGAAGACTAATCCTGTTTTGACTAAACCTTTCATCAAACCTTTCTGACCCGCGTCCATCTTTTTACACTCCGCTGTTCAGACAATAAGAAAAGCAAACTGAATATCAATTTATTATTTCGCCCTATATATATAATTTTTTAATATAATTTTTCAGTTTGTTAACTGCTCGTCTCTTATTGTTCTGTAAATATTTGACTTGCCGACCTTTGTTTTCTCAAGTTTGCCCTGGTCTCTTAGCGCTTCCAGATATCCTGCAGTAACTTCCCGACGCATGTTAAGCTTTTTTGCAACCTGAGATGTAGACATTATTTGCTTGCTAAGAAGATTGAGAATCCTTTTCTCTACCACATTTTCCCCCGACATTACATACAAATTACTGGTGATAGTATTTATAATTATTTTTATCGCAATATTGCGACGACTCAGTGACAATTATACAAAAAGGATGACGCAAAATCGCAATTATTACGCTGTGGGGTTGTTGTTATATAGAGTTTTGCTGTTCTTCTTGATGCGGACGTAGAAAAATGAAAATATTTATTGGCGTTGGCTCGTTTTTTAGCATGGTTTCTGAAAATTCTTATTATTATAGGCAGAAAAGATTAGCCGTTGCTAAAGGCTGAGGTGAGTTGACTCGCTTATTGTTAATTACCTAGTCTCATCTCTAGTTAGTTAAAAAAAGGAAGAAGAAAAGAAAACAAAAAATTGTTTTTTCTTAGGCCGTTGTGGTTGACACTACGCCGTTCTTGAGGACAACTCTGTCTCCAGTCCAGGTGTATGCGTCATAGTTCTGGAGTCTGCTTGTCGCAACTCTTGTGTCTGCAGCTCCCCATCCTGCTACAACCAATGCTGACTTGCCAGATGCGAATGCGTCTGAAACAAGGTCAATCAAGGATGTGCCTGATCCCTGGGATCTGTACCACGCTACATCCTGTGTCTTGCCTGCTGCTGCCAATTCCGCTACGAGCGTGTTGACTGCAGGTCCGCCGACCAAGATGAGGTTCTTCGTGGATCTGTCTGCAGATGTTATCTCTGTGTCCAGTTTTCCAAGCGCTGTCTTTACAGGAACTGCTGACTTGACGGTGCTTGAGCCTCCGCCAGATGTCTGCGTTACTGTTGCATCGCTTGCCAAAACGAAGACGTTCGCCATGCGCTGTATGTCAGGGTACCAAAGCTCGACCGTTGGCTGACTGCTTGAGGAAGTGTCGCGGACTGCGAGCAAACCCCAGAGGTCAACGCTTGATGCTTTGTTGGAGTTGCTTCCCCAGGTATTTGATGTTGATGTAGTTGCTCCTGTCATGCCAATGCTTCCAATACCTGCCAGATTATTTCCGGCTGTGTTGGCTGCTGTCTGGCCTGGCAGTACAACTGCTGCCTGGTTGCCTGCGTCGTCCTTCTCTTCAACGAGCATTGCAGTCTGGTTTGTGACTGCTGTTGTTCCTGAAGCTCCGACGAATGTCAGGGTAAAGCCTGTTCCACTCTTTGTTACCTGATATCTCAGACCACCTGTTGCTGTTCTACCCAATGTGAAGGTCACTGTGTTTGACTGGTTTGTGTCAGTGTTGGCTGTTCGAACAGACGAAACTCCGTCTTCGCGGTTTGCCGCTGTCAAGGTCCAGTTAGCCAATGTTTCAGCACCGTGACTTATGGTCACTGCGCCTGATGGCAACTGCACTGTTGTAGCGTTTGGAAGAACAGGTACTGCTGTTCCATTTGCGAACGCAACTAGAGCGCCCTGCTTTGACTTGAGCGTCGGATATATTGTCCAGTAGGTTCCTGGCACACCAAAGCTTGAGCCTGCACCCCAGTTCACATTGAACTCGCTCGATGAGACATTGTTGAAGTAGTATGTTTGTCCATCGATAACCGCTGCTTCCTGGTTGTCTGTGCCGGTTGTTACCTTGGTTGTCGTGCTGGTGAATACATCAAGCAAGTCAATGGATGCAGATGAACTGCCGTCCAGGTTGACAGATGAAACCTTGAACATGTGCGTGTAACCGCCCGCGTCCAAGATTATGTATTCGTCTCTTGCTACTGTTTCGTTTTCCGAAAGGTGTATTACATTGCCGCTCGAGTCCTGTGAAAGCACTGTTGCTGCTGCACTCGATGCTTTGTGGCCGTAGTTTATTGTCGCTGTGTTGCCGTTGAAGTCCGTCATTGTTGCCTGCAGGTCGTTGTCGCCTGAGTTGACGAATTTCATGTAGTCATCGCTTGAGCCCTTAGTTGTCGGTGACATGGATGGGAATGCCAAACCAAACGTCTTGAAAACAGGGTTCAGGTATGTGCTGCTTCCTTCTGATATAAAGTCATTTGTTGACGATGTACCAGCGAAGTAGATTGTTACCTGGCTCAGTTTTCCGCTTGATCCGGTCAGATTCACCAATGTTCCGTCAACTGTGTCGTCATTGTTGCCCTTCTTCACCTTTGCGCCGTTTTGCAATGTAATTTTGTCGGCACCGATGAGCAGAGTTGCAACGTTCTGAGACTGGTCAGTTGTCGAAAGGGATGCTGAATCCTTGATGTATATCTTTAGGTCACCAAAGTTGCTTGATGTAGCGCTTTTTGCGATTGTTTCTGTTGTGCTGCCTACCTGAACGACTGCATCGCCATCACTTTCTACGCCGAGCAATGTTACGGTATATGTTGAGCCGCCGACAGTTGTTGTAACTGTCTCGCCACCCTTCAATACCTGGATGTTTGCTCCGCCGAACAGGACAAGCTTTTCAGATCCTGTTCCAGTGAATTGTGCTGTTGTATCGGCTGAGACTGTATAGTCATTGCCGAAGATCCTCAGTGACTTGCTGCGTGCGTTCGTACCATTCACGGCTACATCGAACACAACTCTTACCTTATACATGTATTCAGTTACGCTCGGTGATGTCGCAAATCTTCCGAAGTTGTATGTAGGGTCTGCACTTGAAGAACTGCCTGGCTTGTCAAAGTCCAATCTGACATTAGCAGCGTTCGTTGAGCCTGGCGTTACGTCGATAAACTGGTCGAATTTGTGCGTTCCGTCAGAGTCTGCGAACGATCCCCTTGCCAATAGGACTGGCATGTCGTCTTTTGTTAATGTTGTTCTTAGGCCTGATTTACCCAAGTTATCCTGTAGGAAAACGTGGGTTGTTGTTGTGTCCAATACCTTGCCTTCACCGCTTATACTAAAGCCGGCTGATGCACCTGGTACTGCAACGTCTGTTGTTACTGAGCCACCCAATCGAGCTGCAAGGTCTACTGCCCCTACAACGTCGTCAGGCATGGCTGCTTGTCCCACCACCACAAACGACTGTACGCCGCTTGATGTTACGAAAGGTGCTGGGAATGTATTTAGTGCTGCAAATCCCACTGAAGAGCCTACCATTATGGCTGCCAGTGTTCCTGCCGCAACTAGTTTTTTGAATTGCATTTACATGCAACCTCCTGTATATTTTTTACAAGTTGGCTAAGACATGCGTCTCGGCTGCCTTCGCGAAAGGCTGCTTTAACGTATTTACTTAACCAACAGTTCTTTTTGGTTTGTCCGGATCAAACCAGCCCTTTCTTAGGAAGAAAGCGCTGGCGGAAAGAAAATCCCGTCAGTCTTTTTCTTGGGAAAAGGCTAATTTGAATATGATATGTTCCTATAAGGAACATAGCATCCAGAATGCATTTGGAAAATGCACTCTTAGATGAAATCGTGGATTTTTTTAGAGCCATTTATATAGCCCTGTCTCCATGAAGTCAATAAAGTATATATGAACTAGTATATATATAATAGTGACGCGAAACAGTTACAGAGATGTTTTTTTGCTCATTTCCCACACACTTTTAAAAGTTTACAAAGTTTATATACTTATGATAAATGTTCCAAAGTCAATATTTAGCCATATTAGATCTTTAAATGCCTATATCTATTCTGGCTTTTTTTCACTTTTAGATTCCGGCCTTTTTATCTCTTTTTTGAGCTTTATGAGGTTTTTACGGCCTCTGGATATCTTTTCTATAAGGCCTCTATCAATCAAATCGTTGATTATCCGCGATACTTTTGCCTTGCTAAAGTCAGTTTCCTTAACTATAACACGCTGATCAACCTCACCTTTCTCGCGCAGAAGTATCTCCATTGCCTTGCGCTCGCCGTTGGTAAGCACAGGCAGCAAGTCTTTTACACGTTGTTTACGGAATACGAACATCAGTGCAAGGATAAATGATATGATAATAAGAACCAGTATTATGGTAAAGGTGGTAAAGGGGTCGAAACCTGATATCAACTCGTATATGGCTGATACATTTAACGTCTGTCCAAGGGCTGGCTTGTCAAAAACCCAGTTAATGAAAATGCGCCGACCGTCGCTGCCCTCCCGGCCGAAGTCAGGTTCAAACGGTTTCAGGCCGGTTCCATTGAGCTCGCTGCCTTCAATCAGTGCAGAGCCAAGAGGAAACTTGACTGTTATCTGCATTTTCTCGACACTTCTGGTAACAGAGAAAGGATAGTGGAATATCTTAAGCTGCTGTACATTGTCCACAAGCCCTTTTACATGAAATTTATAGGTTACTTCTCTTGCGCTCAGGCCGGTGCAGACTATGGAAGTGCCTATATCCTGGACAATATCACAATTTATAGGCACATTGTCGGCAAATACCTCTACATTTGTTATTCTTGACAGGACAAAATAGTCACTTCTGTCGGTGATGTTGTCGTAGGTTAAAATGACAGTCCAGTCAGTGCCAGTATCGTCATTTATTGACACATCAACATTCCAGTTGGTTATGGCTGCATTTACTGGAGCAAACAGGAGAATAGCTACCAACAAGTAAAGTTTCATAGTTTATATAGTAAGTGCTAGATTTAAATCCTATGATTTTTGCTTAAATAAGTCCTAATTCTGGTTTGTTTTTGACAAATATCTTCAAAACATAAACATCGTGTGAACGTAAAGGATAGCTGCTTTCACTTAGCAATTATTTATCCGGAGTTATCACAATTCCGCCGATGCCTGCTGCTGCGAACTGGTGCACTACTCCGGCAAGTGCGTTGACAATGTTCTGGGCTTCTGACAGGCTAAGTTCCTTCTTATTTGGAGACATTATCTCTATGGACGACGGCCCGTAGACCATCACGACATTTATCAGCGTTATGAGGTCTTTTGCCATAAACTTAACCTTGACCAGCTGGGCATGACCTTCCTTCACATCCTTCATGGGATTTTCAACTTTCAAAGTATCGCTATACTGCTCTTCGTAAACCAGAATTTCCTTTATTTTTTTCATTTTCTCAATATGCTTCTTCAGCGCGCTTTCGACAACATGTTTCTCTACAGCCAGAGCCTCTATACTGGCCCATACGTCGAACCATTTGTCCTTGCGCCTTTCCTTTAGCTGTTCCTGAATCTCTTCCATTTTTACCACTAGAGAAAATTAGATTCAAAGTTTATTTATAGTTAACCAAGTAAGCGATTTGGATATTATATATTGGTTAACTATGCGTGGTTAAGCGAAGCTTAACCTGTACAGGTGAAACATTGTTTCACCTTGTATGTGTCCAACTTATAGTAATACAAGAAAGAACGAACTTCTTTCTGTACAGCAAGAGTTTCACTCTTGCTTGTATACTGAATATTAAGTAGCTCTGTAGAAATGCTCAACGAAAATCAGCAGGAGCATCATTGCAAGCCGAATGACGCACTTTGCGCGTCTGTCTGTTTTGCAATGATGCTAGTGACTAGAGGGTGTCGTGCTTTCACGACACCCTCCCTGCTGATTTTCTCATAGGGTTTCTACAGAGCTTATTAAGTTGGTCACCTATAAAGTAAAATTATTATCTTGTTTTTTGTTTCTGTTGCAAATGATTTCACTTAATTAGCTTTATATTCTGGGAAAATGAAATTATCATTAATGTGCCTTGACATAATAAAAAATCCTGTGAAGAGCATTGCACTAGCTAAGAAGCGCAAGAACGTGAACAAGACGCTTATGGTGCTTGTGGAAGACGCAGTATTATTCGCTATAGCAGCTGCCTTGATAGTTGCAAAAACAAATTACAACATAGCAGTTCTTGGTTCAGGTCTTTCGGCGTTCTTTGTTACACTAATAGGCATTATGCTTTTTGGCATGACAATACATATTTCTGCGACTGTGCTTGGCGGAAAGGGTAAGTACTTTGAGGGTCTTACAGCAGTTGCCTATGGCGCTGTTCCTCTCTCTGTCGGCTTCTTTATAGTCGCGCTGCTCTCACTTGTCCCACTAACAGTAGGAATCCAGATAGTTATCATGGCGATTTCAGCTGCCATGGGACTTGCCATAATTTACAGGGGAATAAAGGATCTGTACAGCATTGACATGGTGACCTCAATTGTGGTTGTATCGATTGCGATAATTGCCTTATTCATCGCATTGTATACATCTGCCGGAATTTCACTGCTCGGCAGGGCTGCCACAATGGTAGTATGATAGGTGTTTGAATGAAATCCATGGGAATTGTATATATCATTGCCGGCATTGTTGCGATACTTGGCGCGCTGATAATGGTATATTTTCTGATAACATTTTCGCAAGCGATTGGAATGATAAATAGCGCGACTCCTTCTGACATTCCGGCAGGTACTGATATTGAATCTTTGAAGGGAGCAATGGATTTAGTAGGCACAGTCATACTTCTTGGATGGGTATGGACAGTGTCTATTATCCTATCAGGCGTATTTTCTGTTATGACGGGCGTAAAGGTGCTTAAGAGCAAAAAGTAGACACTTATATGAACTTATAAACAGCGAGTACAAAATAGTTTTATGGGCGCGATCGTAAACGGCATAGGCGTCGGATTTTTATCTGCAGTATTTATCTCCATTTATGTGGAGGGCTTCTTTAATCAGATATTTCCAGTGTGGCTGCTTTACGGTATATTCGCGCCTTTTGTTTCTGCCATAGTAATTTTAATTCTCACCCTCAAGAACAAGAACAAAGACGAAAACCTGCAATGGTATACACCAAAAGAAGAGTGAGTAAGCTCCTTTTTTGGAAAAGAAAGTAGCTTGCAGTCAAAAGAACTTATTATAAATTTTTCTCAAAATGTTATTATTAATTTTATTCCAATTACGCTAACCTTCTGTCCCAAAGCCCCCGATGAGGATCGAACTCATGACCTACAGTTCTTTCTAAACTTTCCGTTTTGGTCAAACTTTTCTGAAAAGTTTGTACGAAACTGTCGCTTTCGGCTGCTCACGCATCTACCAACTGAGCTACGGAGGCACTCCTAACAGACGCCTTTGGCGCCGTTATCTTCTTTCACTGAATTCCTCATACAGATAAATGCACATTTATGTGACATTATTAGCGGTTATCTGTATGCAAACTGCGTTGTATTATATAATCTAATTAACGCAGTTTACTTTATAGCATTAAAAGATTTCCTTCTTAATACAACCATGCGAGAAGTATTCGAAGTCTCAAGTGACAACAAGTCAAAAGTAGAGGAAATTTTCAAGAAAGACGAGGAGATAAACCGCGGCAGTATCACTATAAGAACCGCTTCGTCGCTTGACATGGAAGGAGATTATTTCATAATTCTTGACACAGCTGAGGACCGAATCAAAAAGGCAAAAGAACTTGTGAAGGAGCTGGCTAAGCCATATAAGAATGCCAAAAAAGTTCTGGAAAAAATAGATGAGCAGGAAGACTCTGCTATAGAGGGATTCGGAAATATACTAGGTTGATTCTATGGGCATAGACCGACAATCTCCTGGCGGAATTACTGATTACCATAATTATCGCAAGAAGTTGCGCCACCTTTACGTGTGCACGGAATGTGCAAAGGGGTTTGACAGGGAAAAGCCTGTGGCTAAATGCATATTCTGCCAGGGCGACATAAAAGAGCTGGAGCGGGATGATATTCCTAGCGCCAAGCCTCTTTACAGATATATCTGCGCAGCCTGCGACAAAATATTTATTGCTGAACACGCGGATACATGCGTCAGTTGCGGCGGCAGATTCCTGCATTTTTACGAAGTGACAAAACTCAGCACGCGTGAGATACTTTCCATGAGAAAAAGACAGCTAAAGGAAAGAATAAAATCCATCAAGAAAAACATTAAGAAAAGGAAAAATAAGTAACTAAGTCGAAAGTGAGGTTGTTGCTCTTACCCACTTTAAAAATCCATCCTTAGTTCTGTTACTAAATGCGAATGGTGTTCGGTTAATCGTATTTGTCTCTATCTGTACATCGTCTTAATTTACTTTCTTAAAACTTTCTGCATAACTTAAACTATGCTTCTTACTGACAAGGAAATAAGGGATTATGTAAACCGTGGTCTGCTCGTAAAGGATATGATAGACGCCCAGGTCCAGATACAGCAGGCTGGCGTAGACCTTACGGTTGCCAATGTTTTCACCTTAGAAGGCGATGGCGTCCTTGATTTCTCCAATGAAAAAAGGAAGATTCCAAAATATGTCGAAGTCACAGCAGAAGGCGACCTTTGGAACTTAAAACCAGGCACATATCATATTGCCTTTAATGAAAAAATAGTCCTGCCGAAAAACATTGCCGGTCTTTTGCTGCCACGTTCGTCTGCTTTGGTTTGCGGCATAGTACAGCACACGGCTCTGTGGGATCCGGGCTATGAGGGGCGTTCGTTCTTTCACGCTGAAGTATCCCGACACGTAAAGATTTACAAAAATGCGCGCCTGGGTCAGATGATTTTCATAAAACTTGACGGCGAAGCAAGCGGTTACCATGGAATATACAAAGGTGAAGATCTCAAGAAGTTTGCAAAACGCGGTGAGTAAGTAAAAAGGAATGTCGTGTCGGTTTATGGAAATTCGAAAAAACTTCCCATGACGTTCCTTTAATTATTTCTTAAAGAAATTATCAACATGAAAATGATAACAATAAAAGTAAACGGCAAGAAATATCGCGTCAAGGACTGCAGAGGGCTTTCTTCTGTAATGGGTATGATGTTTGACAAAAAAAGTAGCGGAGCCCTGATTTATGCCAATAGCATATGGATGCCGTTTTGTCCTCCTCTGATATTATTTTTTCTCGATGAAAAGTTTAAAGTATTGAGTAAGGAAAAGACGATGCCATTAACACTGAACCCAAAAACGTGGCGAACTTATTCAAACAAAAAAGCAAAGTATTGTCTGGAAATCAAAGTCTAATTTTTTTGACGGTAAGGGCAATCGTCCATCTGCTCTTCGTGGCAAGTCCAGTATATGCTGTCTTTTTCTCCAGAAAAGCTGACATGTTTCTTTCTGCTGTTCGATCCATTCCAAATTGTTTGTATCTCACTTATAAATAAATTATATTTAATAATTTCTCATGGATGAACTACTAAGACCGAAGCACATGGCAGCACTTGGTCTTGTATACGGTACGACACAAGGACTCACCGAAGCTGATCTCAGGAGATCTGATGTTTATGAGGTCGTGGAAGATCTTATCAAAGATGGTATGATGAGTTCTCGAGGCGACCCCGAGCTAATGTTTTACATAACAGAAAAAGGCAGAAGAGATGTCGAAGGACGACTATTTCACGCACTTCAGTCTGGTTCTATCTGCGAAGATGTTTATGAGCCGTAAATATAACTAGCTTCTTATAATTAATTTTCAAATACAAGTAGGGGCCTGTGGTCTAGAGCACCTTTCCAGAAATCTGCACCAAAGCGATGGATTGTGTGGACATTGGCATGACGCGACCTTGACGTGGTTGAGATTGCAGGTTCGATTCCTGTCGGGCCCATTTTTATGCTTCATGCATCAGCCGGGATTTGAACCCGGGTCGTAAGCTTTTCCGCCGGCGCTTTTTTGAAAAGGGCTGTTGGGAAGCTCAAGTCCTACCAGGTTAGACTACTGATGCTTAATTCTTTCATTTACAAGTGTGCTTATAAAAATTGAATCTAATTCCTGTTCATGCAAATAGCTGATCTACACATACACAGCAAGTATTCCAGGGCGACATCACAGAACATGGTTATTGAGGAGATAGCAAAGGGCGCCAAAATAAAGGGTATTGACATTGTTGGCACCGGTGATTTCACACACCCGCTATGGCTGAAAGAATTGAAAACTAAGCTGACAGATAATGGTAATGGCGTCTATTCCTATGGCAACATTTCATTCTTACTCACCACAGAATTATCGCTGGTTTACACAAAAAACAAGAAGGGTAGGAGAATACACCATATAATATTGGCACCAAACTTTGCCGTGGTGGACCAGATCAATGAATTTCTTGATAAAAAGGGCCGTCGCGATTATGATGGTCGCCCCATCTTTGGCTTTGATTCTGTAGAACTTGTCGAAACTCTAATGAGCATTTCTAGAGACATAGAAATAATACCTGCACATGCGTGGACAAGCTGGTTCGGGATCTTCGGAAGCATGAGCGGCTTTGACAGCATAGAGGAATGTTTTGGTGATAAATCAAAATTCATTCATGCCATAGAGACAGGAATGTCTAGCGACCCTGCGATGAACTGGCGCCTGAGCGCTCTCGATAAATACACGCTCGTCTCAAACAGCGACAGCCACTCGCCCTATTCCTGGCGTCTTGGGCGTGAGGCTAATGTGTTTGACCTGAAAAAAGTCACGTATGATACTGTAATCAATGCAATAAGAACCAGGGAAAATTTTGCCTTTACCATAGAGACATATCCAGAATATGGCAAGTACCACTATGACGGGCATGCTACCTGCGGTTTTTCCTGCAGTCCAGAAGAAAGCAAAAAGTTGAACAGGCTGTGCCCAAAATGCGGGAAAAAACTCATCATAGGCGTACAATATAGGGTTGACCAGCTGGCTGATCGTCCTGCTGGGTACGCGCCAAAGGGTTCGGTACCTTTCAAAGCTGTAATACCGCTGAGTGAACTAATAGCAGCAGTTATCGGCTCGCCACTCGCTTCAAAAAAAGTCGTGGAAATCTACAATCTTCTCATAGACCACTTTGGAAATGAATTCAAAGTGCTCTTGGATTCGGAAAAAGCAGATTTGCTAAAGGTCGTTAATGAAAAGCTTGCTGACGTAATAATAAAAAACCGTTTGGGTGGTTTGAAAATAATCCCTGGCTATGATGGTGTATATGGAAAAATAATTCTTGGTGATGAAGAAAAGCAGATGTCGCTTAAAAACTTTGCAAAGAAGTGAATATATGGAATGCATCTTTTGTGATATTGTGAGCGGCAAAGCACCCTGCCACAAAATCTGGGAAGACAAGACGCATCTGGCAATACTATCTATTTTCCCGAATACTGAAGGGTTCGCAGTTGTTATGACTAAGAAACATTATCCGAGCTATGCTTTTGACGTGCCGGAAAAGTTTTTCTTGACCTCATGACGGCATCGCGAAAAGCTGGGAGACTGCTTGATAAAAAACTTGGTGATGTGGGCAGGACGGGACTGATAGCAGAAGGTTTCGGTATCAATCATCTTCATACAAAACTTTTTCCGATGCATGGAACTAGAAAAGAGTGGAAAGCAATTCATTCTAGCGTAGATAAATATTTTGAGAAATATGAAGGCTATATTTCTTCTCATAATGGCAAACACGCTGACGACAAAAAATTATCAAAACTAGCGAAAAAAATAAGAAAGTAAAATTTCTTACTCATACACTTTCCTGCAGGCCGAGCACATCAGCGCCTATGGTCGCGTCTGTGTAGTAGCGATACCACAGTTTGAATGTTAGTGATATAGTTCCCATAGGGTTGTCAGCCCACTGGGCTCTGTCTATAGCAATAGTGCAGCCGAATGGTGCACGCTTGTCAGAGCGCAGCTTCACAAGATTTTGTATCGCATTACCGGAAACAAATATTTCAGTGCCGCTATTAGCTCCAAGACAATCATAGAAGTATGCGCCTGGACCATTCAACTCGGCGGTTGCAAATATGAAGCCGTTCGCGCCCTGATCAGACATTACGTCGCTCTCCAGCGGAAGCGGCCAGCCATTGCCAACGTTCTGGAATTCTATAAGATAATTTGCAAGCTCATAGTTTGGTTGTCTCTGATTAACAATTATAGGATTCACGCCACGCGTAACAACTACCTGAATTGGCGCGAAGTAGGAATTTTCAACGGTTATTGGAATAGCCCCTGCCTGACCCAAAACCTCGCGGCGTTCTGCCTCTGCCTTGTTGAATGCCTGCAGGTTTATCTGGGCATTTGATGTGTACATGTAAGATACGCGTGCTGTGATCGGATAGCTCGTGTGCACTCCTTCAGGAAGCACAGGAGGTCTTAACAGCCACTGTGTCGTAAAAGATTGGCCTGGCTTGTTTTGGGTAGGCACAGCCGGGCTCATGGAGTCAAAATATTTCACGTCCTCGTACTGTGACCATCCGCCAGCAGCACTGCAGAATCTTGAAGTGAACTGATTCCATGCATTGTTAACATACATGCTTAAACCCATTCCAGACTGACGGCTGTATGCAAAGTTGATATAGCCGCCCTGCGGATCCCAATAATTAAAAGCCAGCTGGCCATTTGCATAATTAAATCCAATCCCACTTGTTCTCCAGGGCCTTGCGTAAGCTAAAGGCTGGCTCATCTGGTTATACCAGGATTCTATGCCATACAATTCTGCAGTAACGCATCGCGCAGTTGTGCCGCCAACATTTTCAATATCAAGGAAGAAGGAAGCAGTGTCGTCCGGTTCCAGCACTTTTGGGTCAAGGGAAAATTCATTTATAATTATGGCGTCATTGGAACTCCTGTTTCCAACGCTACCAACACAGCCGCTGGCAATGACAATGACAACAAGCAAGAAATACCATACCTTCATGATTATAATTCTGCTTGGCGGCTTAAATAATTAAGTAAGGTGTGGATTGTGTTCATGTTTGTTTTTTTATTGACGGATAGCTATTGCTAATCAAAATTTTAATAAAAAATATGCCATCTTACTGTCCAACGACCTGCACATCGACAGTCTGCTTGACATAGTATCGGTAGCGAATGTTAAAGATGAACTGCAACGTGTCCTCGGTGTGAGTCGGACCAAAGACTGCCTTGCTTATCTTTATACTGCACGCCAAAGGCAGGCTGCCTTTGCCGATTTCTCTCAATCTTACAAGTATGTCTGCATTGTCCAGATCCAAGTGTGTGCCGCTTCTTGCTCCGAGGCAGTCATCAAATTCCACGCCAGGGCCTAGCAAATCTATAGTTCCCTGGAGACGTCCGCCAGCGCCCCTTATTACGCCATCATCTTCGGGCGTTATGGGATATCCGTCGCCAACATTGTCTATTTGTATTCTGAACGGATAAGTCTCAAACTGGCTTGAAGATGACGTGTCAACAATTATAGGTGCCTGGTATCTCTCTGGTATGCTTAATTTCAACGGGCCGTTGCTGTTAACTATTTCAAAGGCATTTGTAACCTGCTCGCCAAGGCTTTGCTTTCTTCTGTACTCATCCATGGAAACAAGCTTAACGCCCAAATGACCAGAAGTATTGTAATCATAGGTTACGCGAGCAGTTATAGGAAGTTTAGTTGTAATGCCCTGAGGAATGTCAGGTGTTATAACCTGCCAGTTGGCTATGCGAAATTCGCCTGGTATGTTTCTGCTTGGGAAAGGCGGCCTTAAAGTAAGGGTTCCCCATTTTGGAAGTGTGGAATCTATTGCATTGCCAAGGCTGTCCTTCCACTGGCCCTGAACTCCGAAAATATCTGCCTGTACATTTTTTGCTGTTGTGCCACCTATGTTTTCTATTTCAAGATCAAAGATAACTGACTCACCCCTGTAAGCCATAACAGGAGAAGCAGTAAAACTGTTTATGGTAACGCCGCGGTTTGCGTCGGATGTTACAGTTCTCGTATTAGTGCAACCTGATGCAAGAATAACAGCCATCAAAAGCACGGGTATAATTATCTTGTTCATTTAATCATCCTTCTGAATATATTACATTAAAGTTCTTTATATAACTTTCCTAGGATAACCGAATAGTAAAAACTATGTTTTCTATCTTAATATATTTATTCCGAGCGTGTTCCTAACCTCATATTTATAAGTCAATTTGACCATTATCTCCGAGTTGCGGAAACCGCCGAGACCAATATAGTCCGGTGTTGCCTTTATCTCGCAAGCTATGCGTGGAAATGTCTTTCCGTTGGGCGACAATGTGGTCATAGGCGGACAATCTATGATATTCATATTCCTTTCGCTGGTTCCTGCGAAGAAATCTTCTGGCTTTATATCACTGATGAAGCCGTTTCCTATATTCTTGATGGTGAAATAAACAAAATATTTTTTATCACTTCTTATAACTAGCGGAGGCTGCTCGCTAAAATCAATTTCTATAATCACGTTACTGTCTCTATAAACGTAGTTACTTGGTTTTAGCTGGTAGTCGCTAGTTGCTGTGCGGCGCTGATATTCACCTTCATTCATAATCTCAAAGACCTGGTTGGCAGATAAATCTGATTCAAAGGACGCTTTGGAATTAACCTCTGTCCTGATGCTTGACTCGTTTATCGGGGGCGTGGTAAGCCTGCATGATATTGATTGAAATTCGTTAGGCAACATTGGTCTGGAAAATTCCCGCCTGCAGCCTTCGCTCTTCAGCATTCCTGTATCAAACAACTCGACAACAACATTTCTAAGGGTTTTCATGTTGTGGTTGTCCACATCAATATGCACATCAAGGGCACTGTTTGAAAAAGCGAAAGGCGGATCTGCCTGAAGCGAAACAACAAGGCCGTTGCCTGTCGTCACAGAAGTACAGCCACTTATGGCCAGCACGGACAAAATTGCAATAATAATAGCGTAGCGCATGATAACTATTATTTGCTCTAAATAAAAAGAATCCACCATCTGAATATGGTGATATTTTTGTGAAATACCACTAATAATATCCGTGGGTTCTTTTATACCGGAATACCACAAATAATATCGCTATCTGAAGACGGGTGGTATTCCTCGTATAAAAAGAATAATTATGACGTGGGTTCGTGCTGGCTATTGTAATAATGCAAGATACTTACCCGACGTTATCTATACGTTCTGAAACGGGTTTATTGTCAGGTCAACATAATCCCTAAGCTCGTAGTTGTAATTCACAGTTGATGTTATTTGCAAAGAACGGAAGGGCTCATTAAGCGGCTGCTTGAGCTTTACGGTAAAGCGCAGCGAGGAGCGGGACTGATCCTTATAGAGAGGTATTACACCATCGGAAACCTTTTTGCCAGTGCTATCCACATTTCCTGTGTTTGTACATAGTGTTCTTTGACCATTAATATCGGTAATATCAGTACATAAAAATTGTTCACTATATTTTCCGTTTACAATTTCTAGTTCAGGAGGAAATATTATCTGCATCTTTCCGCTGTCTATCTGGGAATTCACCAGTGTACCCGAGCCGCGGTTCTGTATAGTGAAGAACATTACTGTTTCGGGCTGGTCAGGATTGATTGGGTTATTTCCTGAAAGTATGTATGGTGCGCCCTGTAGTTCGACATCAATCTGGACAGGGCCTGATCCATAGGATTTTGTTGTAAACAGAGTTGCCTTGTCGCCGCTACGCTGCCTTTTCAGTATTTCATCGGCGGAAATTGCAGACACTATGTAGTTCAGAGAACCGTCAAACTCATAGGTTGCCTTGAAATTTATCTTTGTTTCTGTCTTTATGTTTTTTATGTCAGCCGAAGAAGGCGTCATGAGCGTAAATGTTATCGGCTTCTCCTCGCCAGGAAGTATGACGCATGCTGCCGGTTCATTTGCTCCACCCGATCCGCACTGGTCAGGCATGCAATAACGCTGCTGCGACGGAGTAACCTGAACATTAGGTGGAGGCGGTTCGGCACCAACACAGGTGCCAACATTTATGGCGCAAGGCGTGTATCCTGACGCTACGTAAAGATTGCATAAAGTTCCGCCAGAATTGCGAATCGTTGGCGCGTTGAACATATCAATGCGGACGTTTTTCACATTCATGAGCTTGTCTTTGTTTTCCACTATAAAGGAAAGTGTTAATTGCTGGTCTGGCAGGAGCGGCGATTTTGGTATGGTAAGCGTGTCCTTTACTACGACAACATCCTGAATACCATTCTGAACCGTGCTCTGCTGCACATTTATGACGTCGCCGCCGAAGAGACCTCCGAGGGCTGTGCAACCACTAATTAAAACCACTACTAAGATAAGTCCTGTCGGTAGAAGTAACGCCGAGGGTTTTCTCATAATTAGTCTATGATTTTCCTTTATATTAAAAGAATCTGTTTCGCATAATAGAGTAAGTGTTCGGTTGGCTTAGGTAGATTTTTTTGGGGTTTGCTAGGCTTTAAAATCCTAAAACTTAAAGGTCCTTACGGAGATTATAATCATGCAGGATTTTTTCCAGACGTATTTTGTTGACCCTGTCATGCAGGGCACTGGCTACAATATTTACAATACACTTGTCTATGCGCTGCTGTTTGTAATAGCTGTTTTTGTCACCTTCAAACTTCTCAAAAGAATGAAGATTTCCGTAGACAATAAGTTCGCTTTGGGGATACTGCCTTACATAATCCTAGGCGGTCTGCTAAGGGCGTTGGAAGACGGTGCTTCGTACGGAATCTGGTTCAAAACACCAATAATCTACATAATAATTTTTGCGGCCGCTTTTGTTTCTCTGTTTGTTTCGAAAATAATAGAAATGCTAAACACTAAGCGTGCAATTGGTTATCATATAATTTGGGCATGTGTCGGTTTTGCCCTCGTGATTATATTTTTGACACAGGTAACGGTAAAGAGTACCTTTTCTCTTGCTGCCATAATCACTCTCTCGATTTTTTGGGCGGTTCTTCTGATATTTCTGAAAAAACTGACTGAAAGGTACCAGAGTTCATCCAAGATTAGAAAATCAATAGCATCTTTATTCAGCTGGGAAAATACGTCGTTGCTAGGCGTCCACATGTTTGATGCCACTACAACCTTCACGGCAATCCAATATTTCCCTTATTTTGAACAGCATGTTTTGCCTTCTTTTCTGATAAACATATTTGGCCCGGCAGTCATGTTTGTGCTGAAGTTTGTCGTTGTTTCTATTGTCCTTTATGTTCTGGACAAGGAGCTTTCCAAAGAGCAGGAAAAGAAAAAGTTCATCAAGATAGTTATATTGATACTAGGATTGGCGCCTGGTCTGAGAAACTTCTTCAGACTTGTCATGGGCGTCTAACGACCCTTTTAGAAAAAGCGTCGGCGGAAAAATGTGTGTAATTCATATGTAATTTTGTCGTTATTTAGTGGTAGTGAAGGCTTTATATAGTTTTCTTCTAGATTTAATGAAAGGTGATTGAATGTACACACTTGGAAAGCGTGGAGTATCAAGTATATTGGGATTGAACGAAGAGCTTTATCCTGAAGTAAAAGAAGCTAGTAATCTTGGTAGATATGCTATTTTGGGTGTTCTTGGTTTAGCAGCCATCGGCGCTGCTGCATGCAAAGGGCCTCCTCCTGATACTTATGTAGTTGCTGAAAAGCGTGTGATTAAGGGTCTTCAGAAACCTGGTTCATACACAGGAGATAACAGACAGGATGCTTTGATACTTACAAGCTGCGGGAGATCTGTAGGTTGTGAAGATCATACTTATTTTGGCCTACCTACTGTTGTTGAAGAGACATACAGACGTGTTGCTAAAGGAGACACTGTCAGCGTTCCGATGGTAGAAGACGCAGATGGTAATGATGTATCAAGTACAAATGTCGCTGCACTTCGTCTTTTGACGCCTTCTCCGATTGGAGATACTCCTTCCGAAATAGACTTAGATGTCAGGGAAGTTGTAATAGATGCTTATGAAAATCCACTTACTTTGGACAGAACTGGCGGAAGAGTTACCATAAAAGCTGTGCAGAGAATCAGAGGCTTGTCAGATGATGGTACACCAACGGTTGATGAAAAAGTTTACTTTCTGCGCCCTATTGACCTGTCATTAGAAGAGGGACGAAAGCTTAGAGATGGTACAAATTATCACACTACACTCACACTTTTCGAAAATACTGGAAACGGGAAAAGAATTCTGCGCAGTCCAGGTACAATAACCGGTGTTGGTGCAGACCAGCACTTTGACAGTGTAATAGAACTTCCTCGCGGCTCTTATGCATTTACGTACAGAGAAAAGACAGAAGTATTAACACCGAGAAACGATGTTAGAGAGGGTCGTGTAACAGGAAAAGGTGTTTATATCGGTAAATTCAAAGAGGCTCCTTGCGGACCTCACGATGACACAAGATATGCTTGCAAACAGCCAGAACCTCCGGCAGCAAAACCTGTGCCTAAACCTAAGCCAGCACCAAAACCCAAAAATACTCCGCAGAAAACGTGTCCAAAAGGCTGCAAGTAAATTTTTACTTTTTTTGACTAATCTAAATTAATAAAAGAATTTACACTTAGGACTATTTTATTTGACTATTCTTTCAAGGGTTTGGCGGCATAGTTCCGACAGCATTGAAACAATCAAGCCAGTCATCAAGGTGTCCGTTTCCGCGTCTTACGTTTTCAACGTAGTTTGAATCGCCCTTGTCGCAACAACCTACTGTGCCACTGTTACAGGCATTCGGCCAGCCATTGTAGTATCGCAGAACAGCATTTGTTCCTGCATAGCCTGTCATGCCAATAACTGTGCATGGATAGTTTCTTGGCGCGTCATTAAAGTGTTGTTGCGCGAGATCTGATAATATTTTTACGCCACATTTTATGTTTGCCTCTGGGTCGCTCTTTACATCGCCAAGGCTACTGCATTCTGGATGTACACTTAAATGTATCTGCATCAGGCCAAATGATGTTCCGCCGTCGCCTGTTTTCATCACCCATCCAGATTCCTGTGAAATAACACCAGCAACAAGCGCCGCTGCTTCAGCGCGACTTCCTACTTTTGTACCAAGACCAAACGTATCTATTGCTGTTGCAATTTTGTCCTTGTGGGTTTCGTAGGCTGCTTTGAAGTTGCTAGGAACTGCGTTGCACTGGCCAGTAGAGTTTCCTGTTGTACTTGTGCCCACCAAGGAAATGCCTGGCACTACTTTTGTCTTGCAGGCACCTGAATTAGGGTCAAGGCTTCCTCCTGTCAATGCTTCATTCACGTCACCAATAGGGCTTGGCCTTCTTGCAGCTGGGTCCCACTCACATGAAAGACCACACTTCTTGCTTTCGCTGTTACAGTCACCAGGCGTGATGAATCTTTCACATCTTGTGTTTGGGCCGCAGGCATGACATCTGCTGCCACCTACGTAGCTCAAGGGCGCAGCACGGAATATCATACCACTATACTCGAACCAGCACGCACCTGTCTGCCCTTTATTGGTGTCGTAATTAGTTTTTCCGTAACAATCACTATCGGTGCAGCGTAAAAATGCGCTGTCTGCGATTATATTGTCCTCAGTGCCGCACTTGTTGCACTGGCTTTCATAGGGGTTGTACAATATACCAATCTGCGGCGTAATAGGAATCTGCTTCTTCTTTGTCAATACAAAGGTGTAGTCAGGTATGTCTGCTGTAACGAGGTCTGTGGTAACGCTGACTGCGTCAGCAGCTGTGAAGTCACAGAGGAACGCGAAGATGGAGCGGAACTCATAAGGCAAAACTGTTACGTCTTCTGGCACTGTATATTCAACTACTTCCTTGCCTTCGGCAGGATTATTTATGAGCTGTGAATTTCCACACCGCAAGTCAGATCCAACGCTGCTTGGCATTGTTATTATTATCTTTGTGCCGCGCTTCAGTAATATCTTGCTCTCATCACGGGTATTGGATACGGAGACAAGCAGCAGCGACCTCTGGTTAGCCATGAGCGGCTGCGGTCCGACATTAAGCGACAGCTGAGCAGGGCTGGACTTCGTCACAGCGATAACATTCTTGAAAATATTTTCATTATTTTGGATGCGGCGGTTCATTTCCGTCGAGCTCATCACTTCAACAAATAGCGAACTCGATGTGGAATAGCGATAACTAAGGTTGAACAAAATATCTGCCAGGCGCGTCTCGCCCTCGCGACCTGACTGGCCAAGTGAAACAAAGCCGCGCACATTCATCGATACAGCATCGCCGCGTTCCATTTTGCCGTTGTCTGGCGTTATGTTGTAAGCATTCCTGCCTGATCCTAGTGATATTGTGCGTTTAGTATCTGTAGCTGTAGGTTTGGCATTATTGGAATCGCACCACTGATTGCAACCAAGCGAAAGTATGATATCTTTTGCCGGCTCTTTTATCGAGCCTTCGTTCTTTATGACAGCAGTCAGGCCGAACTCCATACCAGCAGGCACGCTTGGCGGCAGAGCCTCAAGCATAGTCACCTCTATTCCCTTGGGGAAATCTATGGGGTGCTCTGGTCGCACGTTAACTAACTGTTGGCGCGCATACCATGCTGTTGGGTTTGTGGCAAGGAGCCACACATCGCTGATAGCACTGGAAACAGCGCGCCACGCTATTTCAACAGGCGTCTTCACCTGGTCAAGCGCCTGCTGATAGTAAGCTGAATAGGGGCCAAGGGCTGCGTAAGCAAATATCAAAATAATCACAGCACCCTGCAAAACTACTTTCCATCCTCCGTTCTGGTAAAACTGCATTATTCCCAGGAAGCCAAGGATTGCCCAGATTATCCAGAACCAAAATGTACTCATGAACGACCAGTTGAGCGCGCCTAAAGCAATAAGGAGCAGCATAGCGCTATAGCCTATAACCGCGCCGGATGACAGATGGGTTACCCAATCCAAGGGCTTGAAGGAATTGGAAAAGTTCAATATGAATGTGAAAGCTGCGCCAATTAGAGGAAATATCCAAAGATAGGTCAGGTTGTAACCAACATAGGTAAGCACAAAGAAAAATTCCAGTAGTGCGAAGACTGCCATGATGGTCCAGGGTCCGAAGATGAAGTTGACGGTGTTGGAAAACACATTCATGCCTGTAGCGCTAGCAGTTTCAAGCCCACGAGATGTTATAGAAAGACCTCTCATAAATGCATGAGATGCACTACGGCCGCGAGCCACGAAGTTTTCAGCTATCTCGCCTGCATATGCATCTAGATCTTGCTTTAGTTCATCTTCATCAGAAGAATTGGTTGGCATCCTATATTGTCTTGCAAGTCTTATGGCAATGGTTTGAGCTTTATTTTTTAGGTATGCTGTAAGTTGTGCAGCTGCAGATTCGGAATCTCTTTTATAGTCATCATAAAACTTGTCTCTTGAGTTTATGTAATTCTGAAGTAAGTCGTGAGCATCGTTTAATGCGACATTGCCTGCCATTAGACCATCACGGGCAGCGAGTGTTTCTGCGGCATTTATCATATCTTGATCCGACCGCTGCATCATTCCTAAGCCAGCAGATCTTCTTGCCTGACCTCTAATTATACGCCTTAATTGAACTCGTGCGGCTGCTGCTCTTGCACCTAGTTGCCTTAACTCGACAGCACGTCTGTTATAATCTCTTGTTATTGGGTTGAAAATTCTTGAATATTCAGCTTTAGCGTAACTGTTAAGCATTCTTTTTCCTTTGTTGCTTGCAGCGAGCAGGAAAGGGTCTTTCTTTAATTGTCTCTGAGTTACTTCACGACTTAAACGGTTTCTTATGCCAGATCTTCCAAAAAATCTGGATGCGTTCAAACTTGTTGGTCCTGTATAGGGGCTTCCTCCACCGCCGCGCTGGTATGTATTTATGCCTTCATCGCGTTTTTTCTTCTCCCTATCACCCGCAGCAACCTTTGCGTCTTCATGATAATATGCAACAAGTTTTGTCGGGCATGTTATGTTTATTTCTAGAACATTGTCCCAATGAGTTACGACACCATGTTGCATTGACCTTACATAGCGCGAATCTGTAGCGTTGCGACCTGATGTTGTTCTTATGTCATATATTTCTGCGTTGTCGGGATTAACGCCAGGTCTTCCATGTTCAAATCTTTTTATTTCCCAACGTTCAAAGCTGGCTTTTGCATCGCCGCCGCTTTCATCTCCGGGATGTATACCCGAACGTGCGTTTGGCTCGGCTGTAAATCTATACCAGCCCGGAGCAAGAACTAACTCGAAATATGTGAATGTATTTCTATCGACAACATCTTTTACAAGATTCGGAAGATTGAGATCGATGCTGCCCTGCAGAAGTCCGCCAGCACCTGCAAATCTTCTTGTCTCGCGATTATCCTGATTCTTTATTGCAAGATATTGAGGAGGACGCTTAAGGCCGAAATTGACTGAATCCCTATTCCTTAATGCTGTGGACCTCAACTCATCAAGTTTATACCAGTCTTCACGCTCTTCATAATATGCATCTACTACGTAATTTGCAAGTATAGTTCTGTTTCTAGTCAAGCCTTCTGCAGCCAACTGGTCATCTACCCAGTCAACTGCAGCACTTCTATTTCCAGTTGTTATATAACCAGTCGGCGATACTGCTGATGCTGCTATGAATCCTGCCGCTACTGCAGATGCCATTACAGACGCTACTATTGTCGGGTTAATTTTAGTTGGATCTGTCATCACATCTGAAAAAAGCTTTGCGACCTTCATGGTCCTAATTATGGTGAAATTTGATTTGTCAACACCGAACTCTTTTGCCAAATCCTCGTCTGTTAATCCCTTTCTCAGTTTTATTTTCGTCCGTACCTCAATGTGCACTTCCCTCATCGGCGAGGAGTCAACTACTATCATTTTAGGTGTTGTAGCTGGGCTGGGACTAGGGCTTCCAGTCGGTGTGCCTGTGGGGTTGGGATTTGGGTTAGGGATTGGGTTGGGATTTGGGTTAGGGATTGGGTTGGGATTTGGTCCCCCGTCAGGTGTCCAGAATGTTAAAACATTTCTTGCAGCACGTCGCTGAGCTTGTCGTCCAGAACTCATGCGTGCAATTTGCTTTTCTGAGCCTCGCCTTCTTTTCAAAACACCAAGTGCCATTAGAGCAGCTTCCTCTATTTTATCAACTGGTTCTGCTGAAGTAGAAGGGGCTGTCATCAAAGCAATTTTAATGGTTTCGTAATCTTCGTTGTCCCGGTATTTACCTGGGTTTTTTAATATTTCTTCTATATGATCTATGAATTTATACTGTTTTTTAAGATCCATTCCCTCCCATTCGGAATCATTATAAAATCCTTTCCTAATTTCTTGCAATGCCTCAAGGCCTTTCCTAAACTCCTCAGAACCAGTTTCTGTTGTTACAGACCAATATTTACCTAATTCTTTCCTACGCGCACTAGAAACCTTAGAGGATACGCTTTTTGTTTTTTTAGTGGGTTTCCAACACTTGAGAACTAGTTTGTGTGCATATTCTTTGGATTTTTTTTCCGATATGCCGAGTTTCATGAATTCTATCTTAGCGTAATCTGTGGCATCTTCTGCTTTTTCGAAATCTGCAACTTCTGTTTTAAGTCTATTCACGATTTCTTTCAGTTTTTCCTTATCTATCATTACAACAGCCCTAATAATTTTATCATATACAAACAAAGCTAAGCGTATCTTCTACCTAGTTCTCTGAGTAATCTTATCGTAATGGCGTAATAAAAAGATTTTAACTTGTATTTATTGATTCAAAATACTTTCAAACTCTGAATCCAGACTACCGTCATCTTCATTAAGGAATTGCTCAAATACTCTATCTAATTCGCCGCCTTCGTCTAATAATTCATTAAATATTTTATCTAAGTTACTTTCATCACCGCTTTCATTCTTGTCTCCCCTGGGTTTTTTTGATTTTAGAAGTCTTTCGTATAATTCTACATGTTTTTCTATATAGTTTTCCAGTGAATAGGTGTTTTTCACCAGTTCATATGAATTATCTATTCTTCTCTTAATCTCAGATGGTTTTGCAGAAAAGATATCATCAATGCAATTAAAAATATTCCTAGGGTGTGCCAAAAGAGAACTGGCTGTGGCTAGTCTGCTGTCATCGATTTCCCCAAATGTAACTGCCGGAGATTTCATAGCAATGGCATTCATAAAAACCATGAGTGCTCTATAAGCTATTGGTGTTACGACGACCCCATTTACTTTTCCATCCAAAAAAAGCATTCTATAATAAGCTGCTATTAATATATCATTCCTGACCCAATTAATAAACACTATGTTGGTGTCTATGACTTTATCTGATATGCCACAATCCTGAATAAACTTTCTTTCTTCAGCGCCGCCAAAACTACCAACTAAAAGAAGTTTTGTAGATGGGTATTTCAAAAGTATATTTTTGAAGGCCAAAAAGAGGAATTTTAAGCCTTTCAATTCTTCAACTCTGCCTATATAGAGAATGATTTTCTCATTCTTGGGTGTATAATGATCAACAAACTGTCTGGCGTATTCATCAACTTCTTTTGATTTTGATAGTTCAAAAAACGTAGGCTCAGGAAAATTATGTATAGCAACAATTTTTCCCCTTATATCCGGATATAAATTACCAAGACGTAATTTATGAGATTCTGATAAAGTTATAACAACATCAGAAATATTGCACATTTCAATGGTAGGTAAGTCATACTTAGCCTGTTTGGGTGTATGGAGTGTATACACCAAAACTGGGTTTCCTGCTGTCTCTTTTATTAAGTTAATTCCACCATGCCAAGATTCTGCGACACCCATTGTGTGCACATGTATAATATCTGGTCTGAATTCTCTTGCAACTTCGGCTATTTGACTTGCTGTTAACGGTGCTGTTTCCTTGGTGCTATCATAGCAGTAATTTTTATAGTCATAATACCCTGTACCAGGCCAGCAACTAACAAGTCTTACGTCGAAACCGTAATTTTTAACTCCCTCAACAAGATACTGTGTTACGGATACAACACCACTTGGTATGTATTTTGGTATGCTAATGTAAAGTATTTTCATAATTTATTATACTTACCGTTTATAATAAGTCTTTTATGGAAGTCTCTATAATTATACCATCACATAACGAAGGTGTAAATCTAAAAAATACATTAGAATCTATAACAAAAAACACTGAATTTGAAGATTATGAAATAGTTGTGGTAGATGATGCGTCTACCGACAATTCTACAAATTTTCTTAAAAGTGATTTCAAAGATGTTAAACTTATAAAAACCAATGTAAATTGTTCGAATAAAGCTAGAAATATTGGAGCTAAAAATGCTATAGGCGATGTGCTTTTTTTCCTAGACGCCCATGTATTTCCTTTAACAAAATTTTGGATGGAAGACTTATTTAATTTTGCAAAAAAATACGAAAAAAGTGTTTGTGGTCCATGTATAAGTGTTTATGGCAGCCCTGAAGTAAAAGGTTATGGGTTTTCAGTAATAAACACAAAACTAAATATAGATTGGTTGCCAAAAAAAACTGAAGTTCCATATGAAGTTCCTATGATAGGTTCTGCTTGTCTAGTAACCTCAGCAAAAAATTTTAGGAAAATTGGTCAATTTAATGATAATTTTCTTTCATGGGGTTATGACGATATAGAATTTTGTATTAGATCCTGGTTAATGGGTTATAGAATTTTTGTTCTGCCAAATGTAGATGTTGCCCATTTATTCAGAAGCAATTTGCCATATCCCGTTAAGAACGAAGATATATTATATAATTTATTGATCACCTATATATTACACTTAAAACACAGTAGAATGGATAAATTAGTTAGTGATTTATCATGTGAAATTAATGTTAATATATTGTTTGACTTAGTCAGAAAAAACAATATATTAAATTTAAGAAAAATATCTATTAAAAAAAGAGTTCATGATGATAATTGGTTCTTTGACAAATTTGGAATAAAAATAAATTAGAACTGCTGTCTTACTGTTGTTCTTGGTGTATTTCTTGCTGTGTTTACAGCGTCAGTAGTCATTTGCCATGTGGATTGCTGTGGATGTGGTGTTGCGTAAAAGAATGGTCTTCCAAAAGGCGAATAATTGCCAAGCTGTATACCTCCATATCGTTCTACTTTGCCTGTATACTCAAACGTAACATTATTTACATTATTATTGAAGTCGTGCAAAACACGTGGATAAAATATATCCCAAGCAAATCTTCCACTACTATCCCTTACCCTAGTCGTGACGTATCCATTTTGTCTTAAGTTTCTAAGCAATCTGTGTGTATCCTTCTTATTAAGTTTTTCATATCCAATCTAAACCTCTTGTTATTGTTTATATCCCGTTCCACATAATTTAAATTCGGACTCAATAAATTCCCGCTCCGTATAATTTATTTTTGATTTCAACAAATGTCATCACTTCTTAGTAATTATAAACGAAGACTTCTAAAGCTTTTTACTACTCTATGGTGGCTTGTATAATATACACCCTTTAGAAATCTTTTCCGAATTCCTTTCTTAAGAGGAATATCTGTTTTTCATGAGCGGGCAGCTGGTTTACATGATCCATGAGCTGCCTCTCAAGCCGCCTTATTTCCTCTTTAGCAGCGTCGTGAGTAACTCTTTTCATCTGATGGAGCAGTTTTACCTTTTCTATATCGCGCTCAATGGCCAAGATGTTAGAATGAACAGACATATGATATTATTCTATTCTCTACGCTAAAAAGATTTAGATTATCTAACTTACTTCTTTGATTCCCAAGTCTTTACATATTTTCTTAACAAGAAAATCATTAATTTCTGCATGACGTGGAACAGAAGATGTTCTTTTTGTGACTGGGTTGTAGAAAATTATATGCTTAGAGCCCTCTCTGAACAACACACAACCATTAGAATTTAGATGTTCTAAAAGTTTTCTTCTTTTCATCAAATATCTATTGATATTTTTTCCTTTAATACATCGCCAATAAACTCTTTTTTTGCCATTTCACGATTTACTTCAAGAATCAGCCTTAACGCATCAAGCAAGTTTTCTTTAGTTTCTTTTAGGTCCACACCCTGCGTATTAACGCCAGGTATTTCCTCTACATAAGCTATATAGCCCTCTTTTACCTTTCTATAAACAGCTGTAAGCCCACTTATCTTTTCTTTTTTCATGTAAAACACCTATTGCTATTATTTCTCAATAGCTTAAATTGTTATAGGTATCAAGCCCTAGAATTACGCTACAGTCTAGTATTGAAGTTCTGGATGTTGAAGGAAGCGCCATCTAATGGCTTTATTGTAAGAATGTTAAGTCCAGGGCGCAGGCTGCTCTTTTTCACTTCCAGCTGGAAAAATCCAGGCTCCAACTTTACGTATTCGTTAAGCAGTTCTGTATTTCCATTGGTTATCCTGACCGAATAACCGCCTGGACTGAATATGTCGACAACGTCAAACATTATTTGTCCGTCGGTTATTTTGTTGTACTCTGTCTGGGTAAGGTTTATGTCGACAACAAGGTCTTTCTCTGCACGTGTCATTCTTGTAAGGGCCATGGTAGCGCGTCCGGAGAATCTCGAATCCTCGAGCGCATCAAATATCATCATATTCGTGTCGCTGAACTGGGAGCCGTCAAGGTATATGGACTGTCTGCTATTCACAGCGCCATTATAAACAGTGTTGCCGTTTATCCTTAGGAGAAGCGAGCCTGCATTATCATTAAGACTGAAATCTATGCGTGCTCCTGTAACCTTTTGTGGATCCTTTAGTTTGAAAGTAAAAGTGCTAATATCACGAGGGTAGGTATTTGCTGTTATTTTAATATCACCAAGCTCGTAGATTGTTGGCGCCCATATTCTCCATTCAGAATTGCCTGCCTCTATTTCTATATGTTGTCCAGATCCAACGGAAAACTCATAGTGACCAACTTCCAGAATGGTATTAATTACAACTTTTCCGTCAACCCTTATTATAAGTGGTCCATAACCATTTGTGTTAAGGACATCAAAACTTACATAAATCAGCTGGGATTTGTCTACATCGGCCTTTATGGATGTAACACCAAACAGAAGACCGCTAGTTGTCTTGCGGGCGCCAAGATTGTATACACCGGTTTCAAGAAAATTATTCGCATCAAAGCTTGTGTAAAGCGTTTCAACATCTTCAAAGTTTGCTGTGCCAATAAATATCGGGCTTGTGAATCCTCCAAAAGACATTCCAGTAGAGTAACCTGTTCCGCAACAACCAAATCCACTGCCGAAGCCAAATACAGTCATGAGTATTGCTATGATAACTAGCCCTGCTACCAGGAAATATACAAATTCGTCTGCCATTTGCTCACCTTACGCTAGTAATGTTACTACCTTCTAGTAAATAGAACAGAAAGATTTAAAAAGGTTGCTATAAGCTCCTTTTTCAAAAAAAGTGGCTTGCGGTCAAAGAAATATATTTAAGTGCGAGGGGGCGGATTCGAACCGCCGAACGGACTAACCGACAAGATCTTGAGTATCGCAATCATCTAACCTTCTTTGGGAAAGAAGCTTAACCAAGAAACTTCATTCCTGTCAAGGTTTTCTTGACTCAAGACGATCCTTGCGCCTTTTTCTGGAACCCTTTCTGTGCTGGTTTTACGCCTTTCTCAAAAGGGGCTGACCAGACTTGGCTACCCTCGCTTTTCTGTATGCAAGAAAAACCTTGGAAAAAGAAACATAATATTATTTTCCTGTTTTTGTTCTTGCATTTGATAACTAGTAATGTTAGTAATATATAAGAAATAATATTTTTCTTTCCTCAGAAGATGTAGTCTTCTGGGAACTCAGGAAATCTTTGGTTTCCTCGAGTTGACTGCAAGCTACTTTCTTTTTAAAAAGAAAGTAGCTTATTTCATTTCCTGGAGTTCGTGCTTGAGCTCTAGAAGTTGTTTCTGAAGGTCTGTTAGGGATGTTTCTATATGAGTAACTTCAGCGCTCTCTGTTACTTCGCCGGCACCGTAAGGCCTTAACAGTTCTGTATCAATCTCGACTATGCCGCGCTCAAGGCGCTGGAGAGTTGCACGCAATATATTCAGCGTGTCTGCCCGAAGGCTTTCGGTCTCGTGCAAAACAGTAAAAACCTGCTTTGTGCTAGCCACGTAAAGCTTGAGTTCCTGAATACTTTTTATCAGGTCACGATATTTATCTACTTTTACAAAAAGCGGCGCGCCTGTTTCACGCTCCACTGGCATTTCCTCAACAGGCATTTCCTCAATGGGTTCAAGTCTCATAGCGTCCTTAATTTCGCTAAGGTCTGACTTTTTCCTATTATCCCTATGTGCAAAGAACATGTTTACCAATTTTACTTAGTGTTGATGATTTAAATAAATAGAGTAACTTGAAAACTTTGGGATATGGTATCGGATCAAAAATAGAAAATGCCCCCTGCGGTTACTCTTACCTAATACGAAGAGCTATTTTTCCACCTTGAACATTTTTCCATGACCTGGGATAATAAAATCTGCTTTTTTCAAGATCAATTTTCTACTTTTTAACAAGGCTTTTTTGTCTTTGCATACAGATCTTTTAAGGATAGAAGTGTTTTTTTTGTCGGTTTTCTGCTTTCCGTCTTCCCACCACCACAAGTCTTCTGCTACTGCTATAACTCCTTTTTCCGTTTTGACAAGCAGCGTTGCATGCTCGTGTGTATGACCAGGAGTTTCAATAATTTCAATATTAGTTCCTGGTATTTTTCCTTCAAAAAACAGTTCTTTATCGCCCCTGTAAATTGTGTTTCCGTCTAAGACGTCCTTTCCTGGAAATAATCTTATGTTAAGAATATGGTCAACGTGATAGTGCGATAGAAATATCAAATCTATGTCATTTGGTGAAAGTCCTTCTTTCTTCAGTGCTGACAAGAGCAAAGCTTCGTTACAGCCAGGATCAACAATTATCCTTTTTCCAGCATCTTCGATAAGAACAGTGCTACAAGTGGCTTCGTAGATGTTACCGCTTTTGCGCGCGTAACCCTCGACAAGAACCTTTACTTTAGCCATTACATCACGAATGCGAAGGCCGGGATTTGAACCCGGGTTTGTTGGATACCGTGCATTTACACGGTAAGTCTCAACCTTGGCAAGGTCGTGTCCTACCAGACTAGACTACCATCGCGTTTTCAATGAAATTCTTCATTTTATCTTTTTTATATGTTAACTTAATATGAGGTAACACAAAACTACTTATAAATTTGACATTTTTCCTTGATATAAGAAATTCTAATTCATACCATCGCATTACCTTTCCTTTTCGATTGACTTCCCGAAATGTCTCTAAGACGGCACACTTCATTTTTTGTTTGATCAATTGATTCAAATTAGCCTGCAAAGAACCACTACTCACTCTTATCATACATTGCGGATATGTATTTTTGCGTTTTATTCTTATATCGCCGTCTCCATCTATTACGCCCGCCAAGTATGCTCCAAATAGTTTGTCATTTTTACACACAGATTCTGGTGGATTGTATTTACCTTCGCGTAATTTTATGTTCAAAGACGCTAGTGTGTCAACTATAGAATTTGCAGATATTTTACATTTGTAGGTGTTTCTTTTTGTTTTCAATATAGAAACGTGACGTCCAAGCTGTTTCAAACCGCTACAAAATTCTTTTATTAAAACTTCTGAAATTGTTTCTAAACCAAATTCGTATTTAGTTTGGTTTTTGCCTTTTATAACGTATTTTGAAATAAAACCGTCTGCGTGCACTAAACCAAGCCAATAGGAGAAGTTTTCATCAAATTTCATACTCCCTATTATTTGTAAAATTATTAAAAGTTCACGGGTTCGAAAATCTTGTTACGTGACATATTCTCTCCTCTAATCAGTAAAAAAATAAAGTAAGGATAAAAGAAAAAACTCCTAAACTTTGAGCTTTCTGACATATCTCTTTGAAACGTCAGCAAACGCATCCTTCGCACCAAGACCAAACGCCAGGGCAAAACCAAGGCCAACCGACGCTATGATTACCAGCAGGATGTTATTCACAAGGGCTGCGGATATTCCTAGTATAGGCAAAGCCAGCGCGATGGACACGTACAAGACAAAGAAGAACAACGTCTTGCCAACGAGAATTCCATACAGGCTGTTTGTTTTCTTCAGGTGGCTCTTTATATATTCTGCCAGCACGAAACCGACAACCATAATGACTGCGGCTCCGATTATTCTTGGTATGAAGGTGTTTATTTCGGCGATCCAAAGGGACAGAGCAGTAACGCCAAGGACTTCGCGGGACAAAGCTGCTGTGATGAATCCAAGGTAGATCCACCATTTTGCTATGACTGCAAAAAGGTTTGCGACGCTTATTGAAGGTTTGTGCGTCTCGGTTATGTAGTAGTCCAGCTTTACTCGTTCCAGGACTTCCTTGACAACTCTCCCAACAACCTTGCCGACTACTAAGCCGATTACCAGAAGTATTATAGCAGCCACAAGGTTCGGCAGGAAATTCACTGTATTCGTAGTTAGTTCGCCTAAGATGTCAACTAACACCATTTTAAACTCTCCTCCATTTTTGATATTGTATATCTTTGTATAAAATGGCTTGGACCCGTTAATAAAGATTGTGTTAGGCGAAAAATAACGATAATTACGAGAGAATTACAAATTTAAAAGTAAAAAACGCCGAGAGCAGGAAATTCCAGCCATGCTTGCGTTCTTTCCGCAAGCGCTTTCTTTTTAAGAAAGGGCTTTTTGAACCTGCGTGGGCCGAAGCCCTCTAGCTGACCTTCTACCTTTTCCGTTAACGCTTTTCTTTAGAAAAGGGTTACTCAAGGCTAGCGCGTTTACCAAGTTCCGCCATCTCGGCATTTAGAAAAAATATGCACTAAAGATTAAATAAACAAAGCTAAACATAAACAAAAATTAAAGGAAAGAAAAAAGAAAATCCTATTTCTTCTTTACAAGGAAGAAGCCTATTACGCCGCCTATTAGTCCAAGGATAAGACCGATGATGGCCATTGCAACAACACCTACGGCTCCGACCGCTGCGCCAAGCGCAGTTGATCCAAGAGCACTAAAGGCTGCTGAAAGAAGTACTGCTGCAATAATGCCTTCTACTACGCCACCGATCAAGCCTGCGAGAAGACCCACTACGAGACCTTCGCTCGCTTTCTTGACCTTAGCATACCAGGCTGCTACTACGCCACCCAGTATTCCGCCTATCAGCCCCAGGATTGAATGTACAAAGCCCAGGACTATTCCTAAGACGATAAAGGCTACGGCTCCTATTAAAACAGCTTTCCAGTTTATAGCCATAATAGAACTACGTATTTCTTGGTTCTTAAAGATGCGTAATGTGGCTTAAAATTATAAAATAAAGAGCGCCAGCGGCATTGACATACTCAGAATTGAGATGGCTTTCTGTATTCTGTTCTGGGTTTTGCATATTCATCTCTTTTTTGGGCACTGTAAATTTTTGAATACGAATATCTCCCTGCTTGATGGGGTTTCTATCCCATATATTGACCCGCATCTTCTATAGCCTAATTTCTTGTGCATTCTAAGGGAAATCCTATTACTTGGGTTAGTGCTTGAGAAGATTTTGGAATAACCTTTTACTGCAATAATCCTTTCAGCCCTAGAAAATAATTGTTTTGCTATGCCATGCTTTCTATTAGACTTTGAAACAAAAACAAGCTCAACATAAGCAGCCGGATAGTCTATAAAATCTAGGCTAAACTGGAGAAGGCCAACCACTTTCCCGTCAATACATTCCAAAAGCAGCCGCTTTTCTTTTACCAACTTATCGAATTTACGAGCCCAGTATTTGGAATTTCCTATTGCCTTCCTGTAAGGCTTGTAACAGCTACTAACGTCGTTCATGCCTGCATCTCTTTCCAAGGCCAGCCGAACAAATGCTTTTTTGTCGGATTTCTTAGCTAACCGGACATCTATTCGCATAATCATTTCACCTTTTCATTATATCTTTCGCCGTGCTGACTTTCAGATAATTTTGTTTTATCGCTGCAGCGAAGTCTGAATCTTTCGCCAACAGCACTTCAGAATTTGTTATCTTGTAAGCTGCAACCATAGAAGAGTCCGATATGGACAAGCCGAAAGAATGTTTTATTTTCGCTATCTTGATGCATAGTGCTTCATCAACAGGAACTATCCGGATATTCTTGGACACCATGAGCTGGGCGAATATGCTTTCTGCCAGAGATGGCATGCCTTTCTGATATAGAACAGTGAAAAATTCGCTTAGGGCAAGGGCTGGTATAAACAGCTCGTGTACGCCCTTTTCTATTTCCTCGAGAAGTTTCACCGAATAATTTTCGCCGTCTGAGAGTTCCAGCAAAAACCATGTGTCTGCGCAAATTCTCATTTTTTCATCTTCTTTGCAAGCGAGGCTTCGTTTTCCCGCCTCAGTTTCCTGATATCTTCATGTGTAACCAGCCCGGATGCCTGTCTGAACAGCTGCGCAAGCTTCCCTTTCTGAGGTCTTGTTATGACAATTGCGCCGTCTGCATCGACCACGAATAGCTCATCGTTAGGCTTTATGCCCTCTTTCTGGCGTATTTCTATTGGTATTGTTATCTGACCCTTTTCAGTAACTATCGTCTTTCCAATAATATCGCTCATTTTTATCACCAAGTAATACTAGTAAGAAAAATATATAAAGATTTCTTACTCAGTTGCCAAGCATCTTCCCGTATCTGCGGCTGAAAACCGTTTTCTGCAAAGACACCTCAAACCTGAGAGTATAAGCGCCAGCGGCAGGATTTTCACCAAGATGAGATAATATTCTCACCTAAGGGATGAGTAATCCCTTGAGAAGGGATATCCCTTCTCCGGGTTTGAACCTGCAAGTCCGGAGGACACCAGTTGTCTCTATGGACGTTTCGCGTCGTTCGAGATTCACCCTATTAGCAAGAACTAATAGTCTGGCGCAATGCCAAGTTATGCGACGCTGGCCTTTCCTTTTAATCTGTTTATAGCAGTAACCTTTAAAATGAAGGTCAAAATAAACGGGAAATCTGTTATTGTCAAGGGGAAGACAGTAAAAGATGCGCTCAATTCTGCCAAAATCAATCCTGAAACTGTCCTAGTCAAGAGAAAAGGACGACTCATAGCACAGGATGAGACTCTAAAAGATAACGATGTCCTCGAACTGATTGCTGTTATTTCTGGTGGTTGAATGAAGTGTACGTGTGGTAAGGTTGCTGTTTATTTTCGGGTAAACGAAGGCAGACATTACTGTGCCAGCTGCTTGACAAGGCAGATAGAAAGGAATTTTACAAGAACTGTAAGCAAGGAAAATATGATCAAAAAGGGCGATAAGGTTGCTGTTGGTGTTAGCGGTGGGAAGGATTCCATGGTTTTGCTGCACCTCATGAACAAGCTCAGGAAAAAAGTTCCCATAAAAATATTTGCGATCACGATTGATGAGGGCATAAAGGGCTACAGAAACAAGAGCATGGTTGTTGTCACAGACCTGACTAAAACATTGGAAATTGAACATCATGTTTTTTCCTTCAAGGGTGAAATAGGAGCTTCGCTGGATGAGCTGAAAGAGAGTAAATTCTGCACAAAATGCGGTGTTTTCCGGCGTTACCTGCTGAATAAAAAATCCCGCGAGTTGGGTGCTTCAAAACTTGCTGTGGGTCATAATCTGGACGATGAAGCACAAAGTATTATGATGAACGTCATGCGTGGCGATGTTGACAGGATAAAAAGAAAAAGTGGCAGCAATAAATTCGTGCTGAGGATAAAGCCGCTCAAAAATATCCCAGAAAAAGAGTTGGTTGCTTATGCTGTTGTAAATAACATACCCTATTTTGAAGGTGAATGTCCTTACTCATTTGACAATGTCCGCCGTGATGTCCAGACAATTATCAATGAAATGGAAGCAAAACACCCCGGCACTAAGAATCAAATAGTTAAATTCGGCGAAAAAGTGACATTTGTAAAAGACTCCCGGGATATAAAAGACTGTTCAAAATGTGGCGAACCTTCATCGCAAGAGGTTTGCAAGGCGTGTCAGCTACTTGAGAAAATTAAGAAAATCTGATTATTTTAAGAAGTCTTTTATTATGTCTTGTGTATGAAGAAAATTTTTGAGGCGCTGAAAGTCCACTTTATCGATTCGACGGCGATTATTACTGTCACAAACCCCATGTATACTGCGCTTGAAATGGGGTCGGCAGGGATGTCCGGCGAAACCTCCATGCACGCAAGAATGCTAGGTTCGGCGCTGACATATGCAGGATTTGGCAGTCTTTATGCTCAAGGAAGGGATTTGTCAAAGAAAATGTTCGGGATAACAGACGCTGCAAGTGAGCGTGCCAAAACCTTACATGACACATTGTACACATTTGTTTACCTTGCAGCTTTGCAGCCACCATTTTATTATGCAGCAGGCTCACGGAGTATAAAGGAGATTGCAATAGGAACTGTCGGAGTAGCTGTAATGGGGTTGCTTTCAGGTCCTGTAACAGGTTATACGCTTGATTCTTACAGGGATTTCACAGGACTAAAGGAATCTGAAAGGCTGCCGGATTTTATAAAAAATCAGACACCAAGAACAAAGAAATATGCTGCCGTGTTGCTGACCGCTACTTCTGTGGGCGCATTGGCTGCATTTTATTCGTTAACCAGATAATGTTCATTCTCTTTACTTACTGACTAATCAGAGGGTAAAAACCCGGCACTTATGCTAATTACTAAAGAAACGCCCTGCCGCCTGAATCATTGAGACCAGCCACATTCGGATTTTCGTTAAAGAGCACGATTCAATTCTGTTCTATAATTTCGAGTTCCGAGGTCCGTAGTCGAGATTTACGCCAGAATATTTTTTCTATTCTGTTGACGTTGAAGCGCCTATAGCGATTTGGATTGTCGTTGGCGTTCCAGTTGCCGTTACGAACCGCAGCTGATTGTAGCCCTTTCACCAAAGAGCGAAAATGTCGCGTAGGAAGCAACAAGATGCTCTGCCTTTCGGCAACCACTGAAGCTTTAGCTTTATCTCCTACAGCTATCGCTTCTGTATTTCATGTCATCAATCATAGAAAACCCATGATTTCATCTATGAAAGAGCGTAGGGTTCAGGTCCGCAAACACATCCGTATAGAACACGTCTGCGTTGGCAGGACAAATAGAAATAACCCTGAAATTATTTAAGTGATTCTCTTATTGCTGTGGTTCTTTGTTCTATATCTTCCAAGTCTCTCAGCAATTCATTTATGTTTACGCCAGCATAAGCTTGATTTCCCTCAGACCTGAACCCGAGACCAGCCACACCCGGATCCGAGTACCGAGGCCCGCAGACGAGAAATACGGCGAAGCGCCCGTCGCCGGCGTCCCAGCAGCCGCCACGAACCGCAAATCGTACATCACCTTCTTTTGCTGATTCGTCTATGTATCGTCTTGCATCATTATATTTCTGCTGCAATTCGCCAATAACAATTTTGCTAACATCATGATCATAAACTTCTATCGGACCTGCTGCAAGTTTTTTGGGAAGAACCCTTACAGCCGGGACACCATTAACGTAAGGCTCCACAAGAATCTTATTTCCTATTGTCATTAACCCGACAAATTGCGCAGGGAGTGCCAGCATAAGCTCTTGTGCGCTTCTTGTTTCTTCCCTTATATCAGAATTTTTTATTGCATTAAGTCCTTCATCGGTTAATGTTGCCACGTGCGACCAGTAAGTATTAGGTATCGGCGCTGTGCCGTCTCGGTATAACCATTCCTGTGTTTCTGGTGAAGGTTTTCCAGTAGGTGCCTTGTGGTCTGCCACGTAAAAGCCGAATGGCGTTCTATAGAAGCCTTTCAAAGGCGGCAATTCTATCTGTTCAGCTGTTTGTATCCCTGGCATAACTAGAACTATCACCAAAGTCTTTATAAATCTTTGTCACTTAGAAGTGGTTTCTACTATTTAATCTTGATAGACTCTGGCATGATTCAGAGCTCATTAAGGTATCACTAAGGACACCAACTTAAGACGTGGTCTTAAGCCTGAGATTCTCCTCTGCCAGAGTCGTATAAGTAACCAGATTCGATATGTTATTTCCTCGATAAGTCGAAGCTCTGATCCCTCATAACAAATAACCTATACTTCACGGTCTATATTTAAAGCTTGTCCAACAGCGAATTTGACTGGGCTACCAAATCCTTTAAATTTGGTATTTTAGGCTTTTCACGCAGCAAATCCTGAAGGGTTATTATCTTTTTGTTAATAAGCTGATGATGGACTGCTATGTCTGTTTTCAATATTGTAACAGGAAGTACTTTTTTGCTCTGGATGAGGGTTTCAAGCGAAAACTCCTTCTCATAGCGCCAGCCCGTAAGGCGTATTCCTATGCCCTTTGCATAAAGCTTGGCATGTTCAGAAAATTTCGTGTTCGTAACGACCCATGCAGCGTCAAATTTGTAATTATTCTTGCCATTTTTGCTTCCGGTCACTATATCATTGAGCCGCGCATCCACCTGAAGGCATATGCCAAGGCCGGTAAAGCGGTGGGGGTTGAAATGGCGTTTGCACTCTATCAGAAAGGTTTTTTCCTTTGTCGCTATTAGGTCAACTTGATGCTCGACATACATGCCCTGTATAAGCTTGTTCCATGTGCATTTGTAACCGTGCGCTTCCAGAACTTTTTTAACATACAATTCAAACGTTGTGGGATCCAGATTTGCAACGGCTTCTCTCAAGGCGAAGAGTGAATGACCACTTGCCTTGTCGAGTTCGTCAAGAATCGTTGTATATATCTTATGTGTGGTCGTTCCGTTTTGTACAGATCCGGCCACCTTTTTTGCTATCCTTCTGGCGACGGCATTTGACACTCCGGCTCTTACACAGGTTCCTACTATCTTCTCTTCGCTGAACTCCTCTTTTCTTCCATCGGCTTTTATTATGTACATTTTATCACGCATACAAAATTTTTTTCATTGGATTATCGGCTATGAAACTTCCTTTGCAGCTTTTTTCATCAAATCTACATTCTTCTTCTATATCTTCCTCGGGACGATAAATAAGGAAAGGTACATTACCAAAAACATGCTCGCCGATCTTTGAATTTGTAACATGGTCACTTATAACTGCTATGTTTATCGAGCGTATTTTTGTTATCTGGGAAAAAACTTCTGCATCAACCTTTTCGAGGAACTTCACTTTCGCGGCGAAATTTTTATCATGGGCGTATGTGTCGGCGCCGTTTATGTGCAGTATTACAAAATTATATCTGTCCAATGCCTCTATCGCCTTTCTTGCGCGCAGATGAAGGTCATTTTCCAGCTGATTGAGAGGCATATTGATAATGCTTATACCAAGGTACCGTGAAATGCCGCGTATTATGTTAACACCGCTGATAGAACATGCTTTCACATTATATTTGCTATTGAAGCTTCTCACGGGCTGGGCTAAGCCTGCGCCACGCAAAATCATGTAATTGGCAGGGACCTTTCTTTTTTTGTTTATCTTATGGCCAGATAGCAGGGAATGAACCTGCTTTTCAAAAATGTTAAGGATTTCAGCTGTTTTTTTTGCTCCATGCTCAAGTGGTTTTATTTTCTGTGACTTATTACCATAGTCGCTGTCGGTTACGTGTTTGTCCAATCCTCGGCCGGTAAGCACGACAACTACGCGATGACCAACGAGCCGGTGAACCTTTATTTTTACACCGTTTATGTGTTTTATTTTTTTATTGATATCCCTGACAAACGTATCAAGTCCGTGTTCATCACGTCCGGCGCGGCGATCAATGAATTTCATATTTTTGTCAACACAAGCAAAATTTCCTCTCAGGCAAAGTGATTTTCCGGGCTTTAGGTCCAAACCAAGCGCCTCCAGATAACCACGGCCTGGCTCGTCATGATAAGAATAACCTAATATCTCCAACGTTGCGACGCTGGACATGCTTCTGGAATTATAATGCGGCGCGTGCGGACCTGACCATAAGCCGCAGGCGCTGTTGAATGCGAGCATGTTAAGATATGGTTTTTTTGCCGCAGCAAACGCACTGCGGCCTTCGTCGGCTGCACCATCAAGAATTACTAGAAGAAATTTTTTCATAATTAATCATTTTCTCTTTTTTTAAACGATTTTCATAACTTTTCTACCAGCATTTTTCTTTTTCCGGAAAGTATGTCGTATATTTCATAAGACTTTGCTGTTTTTACCGCCGCTGCGAGTTTTTGCTGCTTTTCAGAGTATATAGTGAACAGGGTTTCTCCTTTCTTCACTGTGTCATTTATCTTTTTGTTCAGCAGGATTCCTGCACCATGATCCTGAGGCGTACCGGCAGATCGACATATATCAACGAGTGATGCATTACTTATTCCTGCAACAACGCCGGCGGTTTTTGATTTTACAGCGCACTTGTAGGGTCCCACCCGTATGTTTTCCGGTTTTATGTCGGGATTTCCGCCCTGGGCTTTTATAATCTCACGCAACTTTTTTTCAGCTTTCCCGTTTTTGATAAGCGCCTCGGCGGTTTTTTTGCTTCCCTTCCCAACCATACTTAGCAGCAAGCCGGCAATAGACGTTGCCTTGTCAATGACATCACTTCTAGAGATTCCCATAATCGCTTCCAGAGCCTCCCTAGCCTCAAGTGCGGGTCCAATGGCATATCCAACTGGCTGGTCTCCGCGTGTGATTGCGCACTCGACTTTTATGCCGAGCTTGTTTCCAAGGGCTTTAAAACTCGCCGCAACCTTTTCTGCGTCTTCTTTCTTCTCCATTTTTGCGCCAGAGCCTGTGGGAATATCGATAATCAGATATCTGCAGCCGACAGATTTTTTCTTGCTCATAACTGATGGCAAAAGAAGTGGGTCAAGGCCAAGGGGGTGTTCTATCCTTATGAAAAGGTCGTCAGCTGGTGCCAGATCAACAGCACCTCCCCATACCAGGCATCCACCAGTTTTTTTAACAATTCTTTTAATTCCGACCGTATCAAACTCAACCGGTGCCAACACTTCCATCCGGTCAGCTGTTCCTGCCGGTGATGTTATCGAACGAGAAGAAGTTTTTGGTATGGTCAATCCTGCGGAAGCGATTATGGGAACTGCCAGTATAGATGTTTTGTCTCCTGGAACACCGCCAATAGAGTTATGGACGCACATCGGTCCAGTTCCGGCTATAAACCTGTTGTATCCATCTACCTTGAAATCATAAATGTATTTTGATTTCGATTCTATCTTATTCCGATTTTTAACCCTTAAGACTGAAAGGTTGCCAGTAATAAGTTTTTTAGTATCGTTGCTTTTTATTTTTCCTATAATCTTGCTTAGCTTCTGCTTCGTCATATACTCTTGTCTTTTCAAATCACGTCTAAATTCCCATCCAATTTCCGAAGAATCTATTTCACCTAACTCCCGAATAGGTAGTAGGTTAATAAATGACACATTTGCTTTTTGTCTGCCGCCAAACAATTCACGTGCCTGTGTATAAATATAGTATGATTTCTGAGTCTTGGAGTTATAAGGGCCCGATTTTAAATTAAACTCTCTTTTAGATTCTTTAATTTCCGAAATAGAAGCCGAAATTCCTAAAAGTGCTAAAAAGTATTGAATATCTGTTGCGAGTTTTTTTGACGACGTGACATATATTTCTTCATATCCACGTCTTTCATGACCATCTCCCATGCAGAGTGCTCTGAGAAATTCTTTTTTCATCTCATCTGAAACATCGAAAAGAAATCCAGGTATTTTTTTGTTTAATGCATCATTACCCGCCTTCATGATTTTATTAAAAACTTCGGAAAGAACTTGGCTATACATGCATACTCTGATTGCTGTCGGGTGTGGATAATTTTTAGTCGGTTTGAATCCAAATACCGTTTCTATGCATTTTATGCTGTCTTCTATCAGATCTTTTTCATGAGATCCGAAATTAAGGAAAACTCCCTGATAATTCGTAAAACCTTCAGAAATATAATAGCCTATAAGTCTCATAAATTCTTTTGTGATCTTTATTTTATTTGGGAAATTTCTATAATTCCTTTTTCCAGTTTTGAAATTTTCAAGCGAAATCTCTTCTATTTTATTGTTGTTTGAAAATCCTGATGGAACCAATACATAATCTCCTACTTTTATTAGTCCTGCTGGGATATTTACGATATTACCTTTTTTAAGGACAAATATTGTGTGCTCACGAGTACAACGCAGTTTTCTGTTCCCGATTAGTTCTATCTCTTCAAGATATTTTGGGGATTTTACCCTAAAGACGCCGCTAGTTGGGACGAATTTTACATTGCCGTCATTATCATGAGTTAAAACATGCAGGTTTTTAAGATTTCTGTCAGTGAATTCTGAAACCTCATCTTTTGTTATATCAGAAGGTGAGCAAGTCTCGAAAATAGAGTCTATTATTTCTCCTATATTCTCAACCTTGGTTTCCCCGGAGTTTTTGACAATAACAGGAATATCCTCAGGCAAGCAATGTTTATCAACTACGGTACCTGTAAATTTTACTTTTTTGCCAGTAGCTATCATAGCCTTTGACATAGCCATGCTCTCGTTCATGGTAAGACCATGAATATGCAATGCTGTCACAAAAGATGCCATTTCCAGATCATTCAGGTTTCTTGCTATTACGTCGTCAACTATTTCTCTTAATTCCTCGTAGTTCAGTTCCTGGCCATCTGTCTTCTTTCGTATGTAAGCTTTGCTTAGGAGAATTTTTCTTGGCTCGGCATCTACTGTATCTCCGCTCTTTAGATTCATTAAAGCCTTTACGTCATTGTAAACAACAACAGTGCCCTGCTTGACAAAATTTTTTGTTGTATCAACAGTTATGGTGGCTTTTCGTTTTCCTTTTTTAATTACTATTCTATCCAGCGGATGAACGCCAAGTGTCATGGCGTCCTTATGGTTTATTATTCCTATGGATTTTCCGCCTGCGTCCAAATTCATAATTTTTATTTTCATCTTCATTTTATCAGCTTCTTTGGCTTAGAGATGCCTTTCTCGGTTATAACGCCGGTTACGTATTTCCACGGCGTAATATCAAATGCCGGATTATAGATTTTTGCCCCTTTTAGGTTTTTGTGTGCCAGCTCCGAAGCCTGTCTCTCTTCCATAAAAATCTTTTTCCTCTTGTCTATGGCAAAAGTTGATGTGACGACATAAAGCGGCTTGTGGTTTTCCTTTGCTACGACAGCGAGCGGGTGTGTGCCAACTTTGTTTACGAGACCTTCCTTTCTAAGAGCATCGGCACCCACAAACACAACATCACACTCTCCTATGAAGTCGCTTATGGCCGAATCAACAATAAAAGATACTTTTATTTTCTTTGCCAGAAGTTCCTTGGCTGTAATAACGCCCTGGTACCGCGGCCGGGTTTCGGTAACTATAACTTCTTTTATTTTTGATTTGTTTTTTACAAGAGATGCTACTACGTAGCTTGAGTGACAATGTGTGAGAACCGTTTTTCTCTTAGAAAATATTCTTCCTGAATTCCTTGCAGCATTTTCTTTTGCTTCAGCAAGATCATTTATTATGCAGTCTATATTTTTTCTGGTTTTCTCTTTTTTTACCCGTTCCATCGCATTGTGCAGGACAACAGCGGTCGGCCTGGCAGCTATAAGTTTTCTGCATTCTGCATCAAATTTCTTTCCAAAGCCGTTTTTCTCTGAGAAAGTTTTCAGATGCCTCATAGATTCCAGCGTTATGTTTGTTGCGCCCTGTACTTTCATTGTCCTTAGACGTGATGCAAAGTCCATATTATTCTATTACCTACGGGTGAAATATAAAAGCGATCAATTGAGTATTGTCATAGGAAAACCCCTGTATTGCGGTTTAAAAGGATTTCATAATTATAGCTCTACAGTGATTGAATGATATTTTTCACAAAGGACGAAAAAGTAGAACGCTTAGAAAGAAAAATGAATGAAATGGAAAAGCGGATGGAATTTAACGTAAATAAGATGAACCAGACGGTTGTGACGCTCAGGGAAATAATACTCCGCCTCCAGAGAGATAATACCCAGCTGAGAAGCGAGAGGGATTTTCTTATTGAGAGGCATAAAAAAATGCTGAAACGGGTTCCTGTTCCGGATCTCGCTGTGGAGATAAACGAGAGGCTTGTAAAACCAACGATCGACAGAATAAAAGAAAATGTGGATTTTGTGCAGCTTGTTGCAAAAGAAGGTTTTGTGGAGATTCGTCCTGAACGTCGTAAAAAACCCCGGGAAGAAAAAGACCCGTCAGTATCCGCAAAGGATCTGAAGGATCATATAGCAGACGATCCAAAACCTAGCTTTGGAAAATCCCTAGATGCTTTTTTTGAGCTGGTGAGCAAAAATGGGAAGATGCGTGCAGATGATGCTGCAAGAAAACTTAATGTTCACCATATTCAGATAGAAGAATGGGCAAAAATACTGGAAAGTCATGATCTTGTTTCAATAAAAAAGGGCCCTATGGGGAAAATGGAAATAATTAAGTTATAGGTAAAGGCGTGGTTAAGTCGTATACTGAAAATCTATTCAACACCCATCTGGGCGTTCTTTATTTATTTGCAAGCTGCGCAGTCATCTATTTTGTGAAAGTTGTCGTGCTTGTCATCAAGTATTATTTTTGATACCCTGCACATGTTAGCTGCGAGCTGCGACTGGTTCATTTGCTTAAGATAAAGTTTGTTAGAAATATCTTTTATTTCAACTGCCACGGCTTTGTTTTCGATGAGACTATTTTTTCCCCTCAGCTGACGGAGATACTGCGAAACTGCTGGCTGGCTGACATCGAGCAACTTTGCGGCTTCGCCCTGGTTTAGATTATAGCTGCTTATAAGTTCCTTTGCAATTGCTGCTCTTAGAATGGGCAAAATGTCCTGCGCAACTATTTCGCAAACGGTTTTCATATTTTTTTGATTACAAACAGACTTTAAATACGAATTTTTATGTGTTTTCTGATTTTTTCAGCAGGATAAAGGTAAACACGCCGGATAAATTTGCAAGTACTACATTCCTTAGAAACTCCAAAACCACCCAGGCGCCGAATGCTGTCATAACAGGCAACCATCTTATATACGCCTGGAAGAGCGTTGATGAGGATATGGCTGTATTTATTTTCTGATTAATTGTATCCTGCGGCAAAAGAGAAGCACCTGGTGTTGACATGACAATGGACTTCATGGAATCAGTCAGATCCTGGCGGAACATTGTTTCGTATGTTGCCTGGCTTTGCAAAACAGCAAAAAAAAGCCCGAGTGAAATCAGTATGTTGGCCATGAACATTACTTTTCCGGCCGTATTGGATCCTGTTCGAAAAAATACCCAGCGCTTCAACTCCTTTGAATAAGTATTGGAGAATTGTGGTGCGTAATAGCCGCATAAAAAAACCGCAAGCGCAAGAAATGCGCCCCATAGCGTTTCAAATATTATAACTGCACATGCTGCTGACAGCAAACCAGCTATTATGCCGACTCGTTTATTATAATTCTTGCAGCCGTAATAACTCAGAATAGAAATAGCTAGAGTAAAAAATACAAGGCTGATAAAAACATAGGTAAACGGTTTCAGTGCTGTATAAAGCGCGCCAAGTGTTGTCATGCCCGTAGTACTGAGAATCATTGTCTTGACAATGTAGTTTTGGGAATTCACCATGGTCGACGCTGAAAAACCGCTAAGCCGCAACACAAGGAACGATACAAGAAACGATGTCAATGTTCCTATTACCACTGCTTTGTCCCTAGAACTTAATTTGTTTTGCATAGTTACCATTTTAATTTATTATTTTTTTTCTTAAATCTGTCAAAGAATTTTTTCTTTTGCTTTTCTTCCGGGACCCAGCTTTTTTGTTGTTGTTCTTTGGGTGGAAGCAGAAGGTATACGAGCACTACAACAATAACAGCTATCGAAGCTATGAGTACTATTAGCATGAAGTCTATTCCTGTTTGTTGACGGGTTGATGGTACAACAACGGTGTTAATTTTCAAGGCGGCCTCATCCAAGAGTCCGCTTGCATCAGCCAGAAGCTGCGTGGCGGAAGCATAGTCTTTGGATTCCAAGGAACGGTTTGCCTGCGTCAGCTTACTTTTTGCATTAAGAAGCAGTGCCTGCATCTCCTGAACATCGGCGCCCTGATTTTGCTTATCTATCATCTGTGCTTCTATGTTTTCCAGCGTTGACATGTAGTTAGCGTAATCCGGAAAAATCCTTTCCTGAACCGTCCTGTTGCTAGGGTTAAGTTTTATATTGAACGTGGCGCTCACGGAAGCGTTATTTGATGATACAGTAATAGTTACTGGATATGTCTTTATTTCCGCGGTGGCTGGTGCTGAAAAAACTATCATAAATGTTGTTTCGCTACCTACTATGCTACGGTCCATTTTTGCCGGATCTACAGAATACCAGGACAAGCCAGAAGCGGACAGGGTAAGATTATACAGAGTTAAATTCCCGTTGTTTTTTATGATTACATATTTTGTTGCCGAGGTATCCTGTATCATGGTGAAATCTATGGGACGTGACGTAAAAATTATAGATCCGACCCGCTGGGCTGCAAGCTGTGACAAGTTGTAGGCGCTTCCGGATGAGCTCGATGTAGATGTAGAAGGTGCGGCACAACTGCCGGCGCTTCCTACAGATGCACAAGTCTGACCTGAGCTACAGGTACTGAGAGAGGACCAGTTGCCTGAGGTGCAAGTATAGTAGGTTGTATTAGTATAACAAATACTTGTCGCTGTTGCGTAAGCTCCATTGTCGTGGTAGCAACTAGTGGAACTCATATTGCACCAGCCAGCGCTACCAGCAGTTCCTGTGCCATCGTAATCAGTAAAACATGTCATGCCATAGCAGTCAGCGGTCACGTTGCACAAGTTAACAGTATAGCTGAAAAGTCCTGTAGTAACTTGCCTTACCTGCGTCAGGTTTATCGTTCCTGTTGTTTCTGCGAACACAGGAAGAAAAAACATGATAAAAAAAATCGCTATTATCTTTTTCATTCAAATCACTATGAAGTGGGTCTGAAGAGGAATCCATAGGTGGATGCCCATGAATTTGATATTGGTGTGCCGGATGGTATGATCATTCTTAATATCAGTGACCATGTGCTGGAGTCTGTAACAGTTCTCGTAAGCCCCACATTCGAAATGTAAGAAGTTGTAACATTGAAAATTCCTGTAGTGTTAAAAATCGACTCGTTCCTGAGCGTGGCATAGTAAACAGAACTGGTGTTAATATTCAATCTATTCACAGAGCTGGATGCATCTGTCCAGTCACTCATCTTGAACTGCAGTAGACCTGTAACATTTGCTGTAAAGCCAAGGGTAAAGTTAAACTCCCAGTAGTCTGTGCCGTTGACTATGGCAGCACCTTTTGCCAAGCTCACGCTTGCGTTAATCATTTGCTGGGTCGTCACATTTATGCCAGGACTGACTGTATCAGTGGCAGCACTGCTGATGTTTCCGCCGTCAATGACAGAAGTAAAGGCAGATGCATTAACCCGAGTGCTGCTTGTGTTGACGTTGAAAAAAACTTTGATCATTTGAGTAGTTGGTGTTGTAATTGTAACGTTGATATAATTTGGTGATGTTGTTGTGGTAACCCCGCCTGTTGTGTTTGATCCATCTACCTGAATAGTTGATATGTTTGTTAAGTTGTATCCAGAAGGTATGGTAATTATGGTTCGATTAATGCTATCCCTGCCAGTAGATGCTATGGTGTATACGAGTGTCTGATTTATTGCGTTTGTATCTATAAAGTTCGGTGTTATGGAAGCATTTGCGTGAATATCCTGTATCAGCGACTCTGTAGAATTCACAAAACCTGCATCAAATGTCACATTACTGCTGCTGTCAACACCAAATACGGCAGAACTTTCTATCTGCAGTGATACGTTGGTTTTGATTGCCGAGCCAGAGAGGTTTACAGCTACTGTAAAAGATGTATTTGCACCGGATGATGCGTTAAAACCGGCCGGTATGCTTATGGCAAATTTACTTGTTGTTGAGTTAAACGTGGTGCTTGATGCTATGGCAGAACCAGCCGCATTAAGCAGGACAACGCTGCTTACGTTTCCTATTGTTACGTTACCGCCAATGGTCACATTCAGGGAAGTTATATTGGTGTTTCCGACGGTAGAGTTCATAGTAAGGTTAAGCATATTTGTTACAGTTCGCGTGTTTATATAGGATGGCGCAAGGCTAGTGCTAGTGACACTCAGGTTGCCTGCTGCAAAGACTGGACTAATCAAAAATAGAAATACCGCTGCTAATATGATAAATTTCATCAAGTATGCCCCCATCTATTATAATTATCCTATGCTCGGGGGCGGAATTTAAAGATTATTCGTTCAGAAAGAGTTTGACCGTATCAATGAATCAAAATATGCGCCTAATTCATCGTCTCTCAGTGTTCTGAGAACTATTCGATTTGTATGGTATTCCACTAAGAAAGGTCCCTCGCCTTGTGGCGCTATATGATCTATAGGCACAGACCGGTTCGCAATATCTATCCTTAATGTTGCAGAATCCAGATACTGCTTTGCAGTAAAAGAGCGTGGCATGTACAAATCCCACCAAGTTTTCTGATCAAGAACAATCATTCTCTGGCCATCTCTTGACCTCACAGCCGATACCCTTGTCCCAGTGAACTCATCCGGTATTGCAACCGATTCTCCTGATTCTTTTATCTCATAATGCATTGACATAGCGCTCCCGGCGCGAATTTCGAGCCTTTTCCGTACTGGTTTTCCGCCAGCGCTTTTTGAAAAGGGCTGTTCGAACGCGCGACCCCCTGCTATCACTCTGGCATGGTCGTCATTGTGCAACCCGCCGGCTGCACTCTGTTCACCTCCGTGCCAATAGGAGGCAGGTGCATAATAGACAGAAGATTCTTCATCTTCGTCTTCTATCCAAGCTGAGCTACAGGAGCGTGCTTTCAGAAGTAATAAAACCCTTACTTTTTAATAAGCTTATTCTTTCTTCAAAAGTAGTATTAGTTTTGCATTCGCCGGTATTTGACCAGATCATATATTTGGATATATTTGATGGGTTTTTGTCCCTATTTCATTATACCATTTATTGGCCATTTCTTTTCCCTTTATCTCAAACCTATGTAATGGTAACTTACACTTCTTACCGATTTTCATTGTCCATAAAGAACCATTAAATCCCAATTCTCTGAATAATTCTGTTACTTCACATATCAATTCCCTAGAAACAGAAGAAACGTTTAAGCGTGGGTATCTAAATTTATTATTTTTCTTTATAAAACTAAGGCATCCGTCAGTATCTATATATCCCCTCAAAAACTTCAATTTTATTTTCCTATCTGCACTCTTTAGAATTTGTTCAGGCACTACAATTACATCGTGCTTGACCGCCACTCCAAACTGTGATAAGAAACTAACCAGTTCTCTATTAGTTATTAGTACGCCATAAGTATTCTTGATACCGTTACGATTAAAGTATTTACCTTTGGCTTGAATATCAAAAATTGATTTTATGAGCGGTATAACATTATTATCTATAAGACCTCTTTCATGAGCCGAACATTCTATAGACAACCATATAGGTTTTCTTGTTCTGATATAGCCGTCGCCTACAATTATACCTAAAAGTTCGGCAAGATCCTGTGTGATTTCTTTTGGTGTTATCATAAGGTAATTTACATGTCATAAATAAAATATATTATACTGACTCAAGTAACTATATCTATGGAAATAGGTCTTATCGGCGCGCTTTTTATTCTATCGGCGTGGGTTTATGAGACTTACAGAGCACTGGAAAAAGGCGAGAGACTTAATATAAAATTCATTCTTGTCTATCTCGCAGGTAATATACTTCTGACATATCATGCAGTCGCAATAAAAGACACGGTTTTCATCATCTTGAACGTAGCGATAGGCATCATGACGCTAACTGAACTGGAGCTTGTGCTAAGACAAAGGCAAAAAAAGCGCGAAAAGTCTAGATGATATGTTCTTTATAGAACATGGCATCCGGAATTCTTCTATTCTAAAATTCTTAGATGAAAACCTTCAGCTTGTCGCTTATGATTGCGCGCAGGATGTCTTTTCCTATATCACTGTCCTTGCTGACACGTATCTGACTGTTTTTCCCTATGGTTGCTGAAAACAGATATTGCTCGCCGACGTAGAAATTTGCAATCTTTCCTGGACGTACTTCGAAGGTAAACACAATGTAGGCGCCAGTTTCTTCTTCTTCGAATGTAACCTCTTTTCCTAGCGTGGCAACCTTTGGACTGACTTCGATGCTTATGCCAAGTTTTTCCTCAAGTGCCTTTATGGTTTCGCCGCCTTTTCCTATGAGGCGTGCTATCATATCGTTTTCAACGCGGACAATGGCTTTGTTGTCGCTGACTATTTCCACTTCGGCATTATGATCGAAGCGTCGCAACTCGGAAAGCACCTGCTTCTTAGCTAGCTTGGAAAGTCCGGATTCTTTTTTACCTGTAACCGGTATGATTATGTTTTCCTCGCCATAGGTGTAAATTTCGTACTCTAGCGCGTTTGTCTCAAAGTTTTTGACTTCTACAACCGGTCTTGCAAGGTCTGCTTCGGTCATGCCCGTCGGCGTCCGAACGGTCAGAGAGACAAAATAAACTTTCTCAACCTTTCCGTCTTTTATGTAGATTATCGTGTCTATTATGTGCGGTATCATTCCCAGCTCGACACGTCCAATGAAACGCTGTATGGCATCTATTGGCTCTGTGGCATGAACAACACCTATCATACCTATACCTG
>Ga0209211_10001002_pt1 | contig 55573 bp, 39 predicted proteins | sample RifGroA2_FD_183992 | JGI IMG/M metagenome (GOLD analysis project Ga0209211, IMG submission 183992) | Groundwater microbial communities from Rifle, Colorado, USA - Groundwater A2 (SPAdes) (version 2) | ecosystem: Environmental > Aquatic > Deep subsurface > Groundwater | place: Rifle, Colorado... | reverse complement strand
CTGCCAGGTTACGGTCTCCCAGGAGGTCGGACTCCAGGTATATCCTCCCACATAGATCTCGTCGCCGTTCACAGCCAAGGCCTGGACGGTATCATAGCCACTCCCGCCCAGCCATTGGCCCCAGTTCAGCGTCGGCGTGGCGCCGTCCTGGAGCTCTATAACGAACCCTTCATACCCGCCGCTGTGCGCGCCCTGCCAGGTTACGCTCTCCCAGGAGGTCGGACTCCAGGTATATCCTCCCACATAGATCTCGTCCCCGTTCACAGCCAGGGCCTGTACCGATGCGCCGGCATCCCCGCCCAGCCATTGGCCCCAGTTCAGCGTAGGCGTGGCGCCGTCCTGGAGCTCTATTACAAAACCCTCTGCGCCGCCGCTGTGCGCGCCCTGCCAGGTTACCGTCTCCCAGGAGTTTAGCCCACCAGAAACACCTCCTACATATATCTCGTCGCCGTTCACAGCCAAAGCGTAGACCTCCTCACCACCGCCGGCGCCGCCTCCCAACCACTGGCCCCAGTTCAGCGTCGGCGTGGCGCCGTCCTGGAGCTCTATTACAAAACCCTCTGCGCCGCCGCTGTGCGCGCCCTGCCAGGTTACCGTCTCCCAGGAGGTCGGACTCCAGGAATATCCTCCCACATAAATCTCGTCCCCGTTCACCGCCAAGGCCTCAACGAAATCAGTGTCACTCCCGCCCAGCCACTGGCCCCAGTTCAGCGTCGGCGTGGTGCCGTCCTGGAGCTCTATTACAAAACCCTCTGCGCCGCCGCTGTGCGCGCCCTGCCAGGTTACCGTCTCCCAGGAGGTCGCACTACTAGACTGGCCTCCTGCATATATCTCGTCGCCGTTCACGGCCAAGGCGTAAACCTCTGCGCCATCAGCTCCGCCCAGCCACTGGCCCCAGTTCAGCGTCGGCGCGGCGCCGTCCTGGATCTCTATTACAAAACCCTCCAGCCCGCTGCTGAACGTCCCGCGCCAGGTCATAGTTTCCCAAGCAGTCGCGCTTTCGGAACTGCCGCCCGCATATACTTCATCGCCGTTCACGGCCAATGCAGAGACATAATTATAGCCATCCCCGCCCAGCCACTGGCCCCAGCTAAAAGACGGCGTGGCGCCGTCCATGATTTCTATTACAAAACATTCTCTTCCACCGCTGTGCGCACCTTTCCAACCCACGGTTTCCCAGCCAGCGGCCATCCCGGAAGCCCCCCCCACATACAGTTCATTTCCGTTTACTACCAATAAATCCAGGCTATTATCCCCATCCCCTCCCAGCCACTGGCCCCAGTTCAGCGCAGGTGTGGCGCCGTCCTGGATCTCTATTACAAAACCCTCTGTGCCGCCGTTGTGCGTTCCCTGCCAGGTTACCGTCTCCCAGGAAGCCGTACTATCCGAAGTCCCGGCCGCGTATACTTCGTCCCCATTTACACCGACCGCGTTCACATAGTTCTCGCCCTCCCCGCCCAGCCATTGGCCCCAGTTCAGCGTCGGCGTGGCGCCGTCCTGGATCTCGATAACGAACCCCTCATACCCGCCGCTGTGCGCGCCCTGCCAGGTTACGGTTTCCCAGCCGGCCGGGCTATCGGTATCGCCGCCCGCGTAGATTTCATCCCCGTTCACGGCTAATGCCCGAACATAACTGTTGCCCTCCCCGCCCAGCCACTGGCCCCAATGCAGCGCCGGGGCCGCCCCCGTGCCTATTTCAATGACAAAACCATCCTGGGCTCCGCCAGGCTCGCCATAGAAAACAACAGCTTCATCCGGTTCTCCTGCCCCGTATCCCCCTACATACAATTCTCCCGTTGTGGTCACGGAACTCATGCAGGTGACGACTAGTTGGCCGGAACTCCCCCCCAGCCATTGCCCCCAATTCAGCGTAGGATCGATTACGAGCGGATACGCCGAAGCCGGCTCCGTAATGGAAATAACCAGCCGCCTGTCCCCGACTATGGACATTTCGGGAGTCCTTTGTTCTCCCGCACTCGTCCAGTAGACCGGTTTTTCAAGACGGGCAAGCAATTTATCGGAATTTATCTCCACCTTGCCTTTGAAGGCGGCCCGAACTGTTTCCAGGATGGAGCGCTTCCTGTCAGCGGCGCCTTCACCGAGCCCGGGAATATTTATACTCGAATACACGCCTACGGCGCCATCCTCCTCCTTTTTAAGATAAACCTGCGCCCTGGTATCTCCTTCAAAGTCCCAGGCAAACTCCTCCGCGCCAGCGCCTCGGGGCCGGGAGAGCGAGATCCACTCTTTAAGCCGGGCCCCCGCGGTGGTTTTACTCGCCTGCGAGTAGACAATAATCTCTCCGTCACGGTAATAAAGTTGATGATCCTCGCCTCCGGAACGGAGGGCCGCCTGGGAGTAGGGTTGACCTTTATTTTCAAGCGCGGCGGTAAACGAAAAAGAATCGCGGCCGGAACTCAACATGATCTTTTTTCTGACCGTAGGGGACCCGGGGTCAAAGAGCGAGCGCTGCCTGCCCCCCGGCGGCGCGGCCCGCCCGGCTCTGTCCCGGCGCGGGAGGCCTCTCGGTCTGACCAGGCCCCGTTCAGTAGAGGCGGGAGCGTTGGAACGGTCCGGAGCGGGCGCCGTTCCAGAATGTGAAACAAAAGCGACAGCCGCCGTTCCGGTCTGGATCTCGGCGGGAATGTATCCATCCGCGGGCAAGACGGATTTCCTTTCATTTATACGCAGCATGGCGTCCAGGACATAGCCGGGGAGAGCGGTGGCGCTGGAACGAAGCACTGGCACATCGAGGGAAGCGGGCGGAACCTCTCCCGCGCAGCGAGTGGTCAGGAGAAACAGCGGGATTGCGGCTAAAAACGCGGCCTTCATGAATAGCTGTCCGCCAGGGAAGGATATGAACCGTTCCCCCATGCCGCCGCTCCGTTTATTGATAACTTGTACTGGCGCAGGCATAATAATTTGTGCCGCTGTAATACAGACTTATAATATCCACCGCGTTCGCCGCGGTGCTCAGCCTTCCGGGAACGCCGCCCCGCCATTTTACGGCAGCCGGCCAAACTACGGTCCGCCCGCCCGCGCCGTCCTGGACCAGCCGCAGGAGGAAGCTGGCGGCTTTGCCCGCCGGCGCGGAAAAGGTCAGCGTAACGTTGCCGGTAAGCGTCAACACCTGCTTATTGCCGTTCAGCCAATCCAGGGTTTTGGCGGTACCGGAGCTGCCGTTATTGTACTCCGAAAAGAAAGCAGCGGCATTAGCTATCTCAAGATCGAACGCCGCCGCGGAAGTGGTCCCCACGCTGACGTTGCCCTGAATGAAAGTGTTTGTGGTTATATTTACTCCGCCATATGGCGTAGCAGCCGCGGCGTTGATGGTGGAAACATCTATAGCCGGCCCGGAACTGCCACCGGCTATGCCGGTGAGCCCGGAACCGTCCCCCACAAACCGCGTCGCCATCATTACCCCCGTGGAACTCATGGAGGAAACTATGGCGCCGGAACCATCGCGCCAGAGTTGAGCCATTATATTGCTCGCCGTGCCGGTGGACACTATATCCAGAGCGGCCTGCGGAATGCGTGTGGAAATGCCGATGGTTTTAGACGACAGGTTGCCGAACAGCACGCCGCCCACATTAAGAAAATTATTAGTTGTGTCAACCGGGGTTCGCTGGTCATAGCCGATAATTATATTGCCTGTTCCGCTTGTAACATTATAACCAGCCTGCCAGCCGAGGAAAGTATTATCCGAGCCGGTGGTTAGGCTATATCCTGCCTGATAACCCATAATTGTTGAACTTGAAAAGGAATCGCCATCTATGCCGAAACCCGCTTGATAACCCATAATGGAATTGGCCGAACCTGTTCGACTCCAGTAGAGGGCCTTATAGCCGCTCGCAGTATTATCACCGCCGGTCCTGTTGGAGTAGAGGGCCGAATAGCCATTCGCGGTGTTATTATTGCCCGTGTTGTAGTAGAGGGCATAAGCGCCGTTCGCAGTGTTCTGACCGCCGGTCGTGTTGGAGCCGAGGGCAGAATCACCGTTCGCGGTGTTCCGAAGGCCGGTCGTGTTGGAGCCGAGGGCAGAATCGCCGTTCGCGGTGTTCTGACCGCCGGTCGTGTTGTAGCGGAGGGCAGAATAGCCGTTCGCGGTATTATAACTGCCGGTTGTATTGGAAGCGCCAGCGTAATTCCCGATGAAAACATTGTAATCCCCGCCGGTTATATTGCTGGTCCCGGCATACACACCGTAGGCGATACTATTTACACCGGGCAATATCGCCACTATGGTGCTGCCGTTTATCTGATAACGAGCGGCAGTCATATTGCCGGCCGCCGTTATACTAGAGTAAGTGGTAATGGCCGCGTTGGTGGTTATGGAGCCCACGTTAATAATATTAAACGTGGCCATGTTCAGCGTCTGCGTGGCTATGTGCGTGCCCAGACTGTCCCCGCCGGCTCCCGCGGGAAGGTTGATAAGGCCGGAGCCGTCTCCCACAAACCGCGTCGCCATCATTACCCCCGTGGAACTCATGGAGGAAACTATGGCGCCGGAACCATCGCGCCAGAGTTGAGCCATAATATTGGCCGCTGTCCCAGTAGATACCGCGTCCAAGGCCGCGTAGGGGGTGCTTGTCCTTATTCCTACCGCGCCGATGTCGCTTATGGTCAGGCGCTGAACTCCGTTAGTCGCAAATCCCAGCCAGTCAAAATTCGGTGAGAACATCCCGGTATCCCCATCTCCCTGAAAAAAATAAGCCGGGTCAGAGGCGGTCCCATTGGAGGACCTAAGACCGACGCCGCCGGGATCAGGGGAAATAATACTATTACCGAAGTAAAATCTGGTTACCCCGCCTGACGCCCAACCGACCTGTGCTGGACTCATGTAGTGAAAACCCGTATTGGTTTCAGAATTGAACGAGATGGACGGAGCGCCTGCGGTTCCATCCCCCACTCTAACGCCCCCGTTTACATACATATTGCCAGTTGAACTCATTGAGCCGACCAGCACCCCGGCGCCATTGCGCCAAACCTGGGCCAGGATATTTGCCGCCGTGCCGGTGGAAACAATATCCAACGCGGCGTACGGAACTCCGGTAGAAATGCCTACCAGGCCGTTACCTGTCACTAGCATGCCGCGATTCAGCGCGCCGGTCATGTAGACATTGGTTGAACCGGTTATCAGGAATCCGCCGCGGTTCTTGAACAGCGTGCGATCCGCTACATTGTTTTCCGTAACATTCCCCGCCCCTCCCGAATAATCCGCCCAAGTAAAAGAACCCAGGGCAGTTGACGACGAGTAGTTCCCGGCAGCGAACGAACCATTAGACTTTGCTGTATTTCCATGCCCTCCCGGAATTGTGGAATAGGAGCTGTTTGAAACGTTGCTATATCCCCCGCCCACAGCGCCCCCTGTTCCGGAAACTATATTCAAGCCGCCGCCCATCACAACAGCGTCGTCACCGGATGCCACATTGCCGATTCCACCGCCCACGACCGCACGCTGTCCAGAAGCACTCCCGCTTGACCCGCCAATCACAACAGAATATTGCCCGACGGCGGAGTTGGACAGCCCCCCAGAAACCACTGAATAATCCCCCCCGGCAAGATTGTTTATACCACCCGAAATCACGGCGTATGCGCCACTGGCAACTTGAGTCTGGGAGCTCCTCCTATTTTGCAGATCAACCGCACCCACCCCGCGAATACCGGGGATTGAGGAGCCATTGCCGGAACCGAGCGTCAATATTTGTCCGGAGGTGGAGACAAATATTCCGCTGGCCCCGGCATAAACGGAGGTGGCTATGCGTATGCCGTCGCCCAGCATGACTATCGAGGATACGTTGATGACCGGGAACTGAGCCATGTTCAGCGTCTGCGTGGCCACATGCGTACCCAGGCTATCACCGGGACTGGCCGGGAGACCCGTAAGCCCGGAACCATCGCCATGGAACTTGTCGGCGTAGAGGTCGCCGTAGACGGTCATGGTGGACTGCGCCATGTCGCCGTGCAGCAGGCCGCCTATGTTGATATGGTCGCTGGTCGTCGCCGCCGGGGCGTCCTTATCGTAGCCGATTATGATGTTCCGCGAGCCGGTGGTCAGATTATCGCCCGCCTGGAAACCCAGCAGGATGTTGTCCGAACCCGTTGTAAGCCCGTAGCCGGCCCCGTAACCAACAAGGGTTGAACTGGAAAAAGAATTGCCGCTTACACCAAAACCGGCACCGGCCCCAAGCATGGCATTGGCGGACCCGGCAGGGGAGTAGTATCCCGCTTGGGCTCCCATCGCGGTATTATTACCGCCGCTGACGTTACCGTCTCCCGCCGTTTCTCCCACGAAAGTATTCCAGCTGCCTTCGGTAGTAGACTCACCGGCGTAGGCTCCGAGAAAGGTATTATCCTGACCCGTAGTGTTAGAGTAGCCTGCGGCATGCCCCAGGAACGTGTTCGCATGACCAGTAGTATTCGAATCGCCGGCGAAGAGACCGACCGCTATATTTTCCGCGCCGCTGGTCATATGAAGCACCGGGAAACCGCCGATCTGGTACCGCACGGCGGTGATGTCGCTCGACGACCAGATGGCGTAATTGCCCATATTCAACCGTGTGGCGGCAGTATGGTTGCCCAGGTTGTCGCCTATGGCGGAGGAATTGGTCCATTGCAGGGAGCCGGAAGCATTTTTGGATAATATCTGCCCGGAGGAGCCATCGTTAATGAAGATCTTAGATGCTGCGGTAAAAGTTGAATCTCCGACAAAATAGACGCCGGAGGAAACGGAGAGGGCGCCATTAACCACAACGTTGCCTGGAGCCGCGGAAATCCCGGGATAGCCGGCCTGGGTTGCGCCGAACACGGTGAAGCCTTTAATCTCCAAATCTGGATCATAGGCGGTTCCATCCACGCCATAGCCGCTGATATCATCCACAACGCCAAGCTCTATCTGAGCCGCTGCTCCGGAAGACAGAGCGAGCCACAACGCCACGCAGGCACAATAAGGTTTTATCTTTGCCATATTCCCACATCCGAATATTACATTTAACCGGCGCCCTGGCACATGAGACAAAAGCCCCAGGCGCAGCACCCATTTAACTTAGGCGATGTTAATTCCGCATAACGCTGTTTTAACGCATTGATTAATAGTCTGCCGATAAACCCCTGCTTCACTCTTTGAAAATTCGCCTCGGTCAAATTGGTAAAATCTCTATGGATGACGACATCCACACAGATAACGACGGCGGCCGGCGCCATGAGGGGAGAGAGCGACAACCAGGGAGCGGTGTTTCACACGGTGCAGATAGAGGATCCTGTCCCAACCGACCATCCGCTGCGGCGCATCCGCGAGTTGTGCGCGCCGCTGCGCTGCGCCAACAACGGCCACTCGAGTATTCCGCCGGAGCAGTTGTTCCTGGCGATGCTGGGCGGATATCTTATGGGCGTCAGGTCGGACCGGAATCTGATCTGGAAGACCATAAGCGGGCGCAAGGCTGAAAAAAAAGGAGAACCCCGCGACGAAGACAGGGGAAATCCAAGCGTAGATTTTAAGGGCGAGAAGCGCAGCAACGCGACGCACCGTTCGACCACAGATCCGGACGCGCGGATAGCGACAAAGTCAGGGAAGGAAGCGGTGGTTCCGGCCTACACGGTGAACGGGGTGATGGAGAACCGCAACCGCATCCTGGTCGGAATAGGCGTGGAAACTTTCCGGGGGGCCATTTCCGAGCGTGACGGTGCGTTAAATTTGCTGGACCGTGCGCGAAAGCGGCTGAAACTGAAACCTCAGAGCCTCGGGGCAGACAAGGGATATTTTGCTTAAAAACGTGAGGCAGGAAGCGTTGATGATGGGCTGGCTGCTGAATATGAAGCGGCTGGCGGCCATCCACGCGGCGGCTGCGGGATAAAAAGCGGGGTGCAGGGGGCAGTCCGCCCGGAAACGGGCGGACGCCGAAGCCGGTATAGGACTATTTTTACCGGGAATCAGGCAGAAATTCTTGAAAACGAGAACTTTCTCAGCAGACTGTCAGACAATTCCTCGCTAAATTTATGACCAAAAACGAAATTCTCAGGAAGATGAAAAAATACACGCCTTTCCAGCAGGCGGTGTGGAAAGCCTGCCTGCGCATCCCGAAAGGAGAGACGCGCAGCTATAAATGGATAGCGGAACAGATAGGCAACCCCGGCGCCGTGCGCGCCGTCGGCTCCGCCCTCGGCAAGAACCCTTTCGCGCCCATAGTCCCCTGCCACCGCGTCATAAAGTCCGACGGCACCCTGGGCGGCTTTTCCGCCCCCGGCGGCCTGAAAGCCAAGGCAAAACTTCTAAAAAACGAGAACCCCCGGAAACTGCGCGCGGTGCGGAAACGATAAGGAACTGATAAAGATGATCCCCCTGCTTAAAGAAAGACTTAAACTGCATCCCTGTCCTACAGGCGCACGAGGGTTCTGTTGTAAAGGCTGCCTTATGGGTCCGTGCCGCCTGACCGACGAAACCCAGAAAGGGGTCTGCGGGGCCTCGAGAGACCTGGTAGCGGCCAGGAATCTTTTAAGGATGGTGGCCGCCGGCACGGCGTCCCATTGCGGCCACGCGCAGCATATACTTGATTTTACAGGCGGGGTTCTCCCGGCTGGACATATCCCTGAGGGCGGTCCCGGTTCACAATTCCTGGAGATCTCCGAAGCCCTGCACCAGACCTCAATGGGCGTGGGGGCGGATCCGGCTGAACTCCTGAAACGCTGCCTGAAACTTTCCGCACTGGACGGCCTCTGCGGACTTTCGCTGGCTACATCGCTCGAAGACGGGCACTTCGGCAAGCCGGCGGCGAAAAAAGGGAAACTGAACCTGTCCTGCCTGAAAACCGGACAGGTCAACATCGCGATCCACGGGCATGAACCCCTGCTCGTAGAGGCGCTCGCGCGGGAAGCCGCCCGGCACCGGGACGTGAACCTGGTCGGAGTCTGTTGCACGGGCGCATCACTTCTCTCAACGCTGGGCGTCCCCCTGGCCGCGGCGTTCACGCTGCAGGAGGATGTCGTTGCCACCGGCATAGTCGAGGCCCTGGTGGTCGATTCCCAGTGCATAATGCCGTCCCTGCCGGACCTTTGCGAATGTTTCCACACCAGGCTCATCACGACCAGCGAACTCGCCCGGCTGCCGGGCGCGCTGCACCTGCCGGCCCGCTCACGCAGGGAAGCCGCGTCAATGGCCAGAAAAGCGGTAGAGGCCGCCCGTCGCAACAAGAAGAACAGGAGCGCCGGCGCGGAAAAAGAATTTAACGACAGGGTAGAGAAAGCCAAGGAGGCGGTCGTCGGCTTCTGCGAGGACAACATCAACGTGGAACGTATAGCCGGCCGGCTGAGAACCGGCGCGCTAAAAGGAATTATCGGCGCGGTGGGCTGCGTAAATCCCAGGGCCGAGGCCGCCGGCTGGATAGACGCCTTCCGGGAACTGAGCGCCGATCATGTGATACTGACGACCGGTTGCATGGCTTTTGAACTGGGCAGGCGCGGCCTGCTGGACGGAGAAAGGATATTCCACATGGGCTCCTGCGTCAACAATGCCAGGATAGCCGCGGCTTTCCGGCGGCTGGCAGACCTCAGCGGCAGGAAAATGGCGGAAATGCCCTTCCTGGTTTCCTGCCCGATGCCCATAACCGAAAAGAGCGTCTCCATAGGCTTGTTCTTCGCTACGCTGGGCTGCGACGTCCATTTCGGAGCGCCCTTCCCCATAAACCCGCATACCGGAGCGGCTGGAACCCTTGCGGCCCTGCTGGGAAAAGAGTTCGCAAGCACGGCCATGTTCGAATCCTCACCGGCGGCTTTTCTGCGCACACTGCGCTCTCCGGCCACGTAGACCGCCGCCCGCAAAAACCGGATCACCGTCCCAGGAAGGCATCCCCCTGCGCTTTGCGCATGGACAGGCCTTTCTTTCAGGAACCTTTCTAGACCTTGGACGCCCGCCCGTTCAAAACTTCGGGATAGAGTTTTTTAATACAGGCCGGACAGAAGCCGTGCGTGAATTTAATATCCGCCAGATGTTTATTGATATACACCTCGATCTGCTCCCAATAGTTATCTTCCGTGCGGATCTTCTTGCAGTTGGCGCAGATAGGCAGCAGGGATTGCAGTTCGGCCAGGCCGGTCATGTCGTCCAGAGTCAGCAGGCACAGCGCCTTCCCCCGCGACCTGAACGGGGAAGCGCTCACTATTACCGGGACCGGCCGCAGGGCGCCGTCCTCCAGGCGTTTAAAGAGCACTCTGGCTTTTACGGTTTTCTCCCGGAGCAAAGCCTCCAGGACCATCCGCCGGACCACGCATTTCCGGCAGAACGGAGAGCTGGTGCAGCCTTGCGGACCGCGTAAAGCGTTGCCGCAACCGAGCCTGTCCCCTAGTCTTTTCCCGGAAACCGGGCCACGCGCGACCATCCCCATGCCGGTCCTGTTCACAAAAACCACCTTCAGGTCTCCGGACAGAACAAAGACAGCGGACGCGACAGCGTCCAGCGCCCGCGTCAAAATACCACAACTATCGGATACGGCCATATCCCCCCCCTATTTTCCCCCCCGCACGGCGGCCCGGACGGGCCGCCCGCTGCGGCCTACCTCGGATACCAGTCTATGAACTCGTCCCAGCGCGAGTCTTTAGCCCACCGCAGGGCGTCGTAATCGAAATTATAATGATAGACCGGCAGGAAAGCCGCCAGGCCGTGGGACCCGGGGTAATTATCGCCGGCGGCCTTGTGGGACAACACCAGTTCCCCGGAAATGAATTTCAACAACTCGTCGCTTTTGGCGGTTATTTCCGGCTTGCCCGCCTCTCTGGCCGCCAATTGGACGAAGTCGTACACGTCCTTGTTGTCCACGGTATCAAAGCGCTGCGCGGCGCGCACGGCCGCGTTGACGGAGTCCTTGTTGCTGGAAGCCATAACGGCGTCTACCCAGCCGTTGAGCAGTTCCAAGAAACGCGGCATGGCGGAGGTCTTTACCGCGCTCTGCATCGCGGCGGCCCCAGGCCTATCCTTATAGTAGGCGTAATAAGCGTCCACCAGGCCGGCGGAAAGGCGCTCCGGGCCCATGGCCGGCTCGCCCAGCAGCCCGGCCAGGAAAGTGTCGTAAGGATAGCCGGGCCCCGGCTCGGTCTCCTCGGAGCCCACTACGTAATCCGCCTGGTCTTTCACCTCATAAACCACCTCGGCCATCTGCATCAGGCACGCGTCGAAAGCCAGCACGTCCACTTTCCCCATTTCCCGCAGCGCGGCGGCCAGTTCCGGGGTGTTTATATGATTGCCGGTGCCGTAATCGTACGAAATGCCTTTAAGTACGCTGCCCGGCCCGGCGGACTTCTCCCAGCCGGAGCCGTGGTTCCACACTATCAGCATATATCTCTTGGCCGGGTAATTCTTCTTCGCCCATTTCCCGAATCCCGCCAGATGCCGCCAGTCGCCCATGTCCGCTTCCAGCGTTTCGAGGACCGGGGAAGTGATGGCCTTTGGCGCGTCGTCCCTCTTAACCAGGTAACGCCGCACGCCGGACCAACCGCCGTCCCCGTCGTCGTAAATACCCAGGCGTCCCAGTTCGGCCACCACGTTGACCTTAGCCGTGGAGCCCGCGGCCTCCATCTCGTTGAGGTCCGCCAGGCCGAAATACTCCAGGTCGTTCTTGGCGTTGACGTACACCATCACGGTCCACTCAGCGGTCGGGGCCGGCCCGGGCTCAATGGCCGCCGGAGTTTCGGCGCGCAACTGCCGGACCAGGCCCGGCAAGGTCCCGTCTCCTGACCGCACGGGGGTCCAGGCGCCCGCCGCCCCCGCGCAAAAAGATACCGCCGCCGCCAGCAACAATGCCTTCATTTTTCCTCCCCCCCGGCCAGAGAGCCGCTAATAAAATCGTCCCACAGGCCGTCGCGCGCCCAGGCCAGCCCGCCGTATCCGTCATCGTAGGAATACCTGGGCGGCGCGTAAACCGCCAGGCCGCGGGCCGGGCGGTGCGCGTAGCCGGAAACTCCGTTGGCGGCAACCACCTCCTCGCGCAGCCAGCGCAGCGCCTCCAGGGAGGCCGCCTTAAGCGACGCATCGCGGGCGCCCTCGGCCGTAAGGCGCAGCAGGTCCGCCAGGTCCTTCTGGTCTATCTCGTAAAACCCGTGGGCGGCCAGGAACGCCCTTTTGACGGCCACCGCGTCGTCCGAAGCGGCCGCCGCCCGCGCCCACTCGTCAAGGCGCCGCCGCAGGCCGTCCAGGGCGGCGGTCCTCACGGCCGACTGCGTGGTGTCCATGTAGGCGGCCTCGTTGCGGTCCCGGTAAGCGGCGACTATGGCCGCGCCCAGTCGCTCCGGGGACATGCCCGGGTCGGAGTTGAGCGCGCCTATTATGGCGTCGTACGGGTAACCTTCCCCCGGCTCGGTCTCCTCCGAGCCCGCCACGATGGCGGCATGGCGGCGCACCTCGTAGGCCACCTCTACGGTCTGCATAAGGCACGCGTCGAAAGCCAGCACGTCCACCGGGCCGGCCTGGGCGAAAACTTTCTCCAGCTCCGGCGTGGAAATATGGTTGCCGGTCTCGTCGTCGAAAGAGATGCCCCTGGCGCGCGCCCCCGCAGCCTTGCCCTTCCAGCCATTGCCATGGTTCCAGATGACGAGCAGATATTTTTTCGCCGGGTATCTGGCCTTGCCCCAGGCCAGGAAATCCGCCAGTTCGCGCCAGTCCCCCATATCCACTGCGGCGCGCTCCCAGACCACGGGTGAATTTATGACGGAGGGGTCCGCATCCCTGATCACATAATAGCGCCTGGCCCCGCCCCAGTCTTCACCGATGCGCCCCGCGTAGCCGCCCTTGATCCGGCCGAACTCCACCAGCACGTTCACTCTGTCCGAGGAGCCCGCCAGCTCCATCTCGTTCATGTCCAGCAGGCCGAAGTCCTCCAGGTTGTTCTTGGCGTTCTTGAACACCAGCACCGTGTAATCCTTCACTTCGGCGGCCATAACGGCGGTCGGCAGGCAAAGGAGCGCCGCCAGCAGGAACTTATTCATCGCCTTTCACCTCGGGGAACCAGGAATCTTCCTCGGGGCGCACGCCGGCGTACCACCGCGCAAACTCGTCCCAGCCGGAGGCCCGCGCCCAGGCTCCGCCGTAGTAGGCGGGGTTATAGGTTGAAACCGGGGCGTAGACGGCGAGGCCGCGGGCATTGGCGTATTCCGCCGTCACGGTGCCGTTGGCGGCGAAGAGGGAACCGTCCATGTACTCCAGCAACCCGCGCCCCAGCGCCGCAAGTTCCGGGTTCGCCGTGCCGGCCGTAACCACGCGCACCAGGTCGTAGATGTCCTTGCTGTCACGGATACGGAAAGTCTGAGCTTTCTTCTTGGCCGCGCGGGCCAGGTCCCGTTCACCGGAGGCCATGAAGGCCGCGCTCCAGGCTTTCAGCCTGGCGGCCAGGCCCTCCAGGGCGCCGGCCCGCAGCGCCGAATGCGTGGCGCCCCTGTCGAAATAGGCGTAGAACTCCCGGAACGCCTCCACCGCGAAACCGGCGGTCTCTTCCGGAGAAGCCGAGGTTTTGTCCGACAACTTGCCGAGGAACCACGGATAGTAGTAGCCGGAACTATACTCGTCCTCTTCGGACCCGACTATAACGTCCGCCTGCCCGCGCAGTTCATAGGCCACTTCGGCGGTCTGCATCCGGCAGGCGTCCGAGGCGTATACGTCCACCCCGCCCATTTCTTTCAGGGCCAGGGCCAGTTCGGCCGGGGAAATGTGGCTTCCCGTGTCCGTGTCGTAGGAAATACCGCGCGGACCGCCGGGGAGGGCGCTTTTCTCCCAGCCGGAGCCGTGGTTCCAGACTATCAGCATATAGCGCTTCGCGGGGAAATTGTTTTTCGCCCACTTGCCGAACTCGGCCAGGTGGCGCCAGTCGCCCATGTCAACCGCCGGCAGTTCCTGCAACACGGGAGAAGTTATGGTGCCGGTATCCACGCCCACTCCCACCAGGTAGCGCCGCGAGCCCGACCAATCCCCTTCGGACTGGTCATAGCCAGCGGAACGCCCCAGCTCCGCCACCACGTTCATGCCGGGCGTGGAACCCACCTGCTCCATTTCGTTGACATCGGCCATGCCGAAACGCTCCAGGTCGTTGCGGGCGTTCAGGTAGACCATTACGGTTATATCTTTGACCACGCCGGCCGGAACCGGTGAGGAAACCGCCGGCGCGGGGATGGCGGATTTTACGGCCTCACCCCAGACGACCGTTTCCGCGGCAGCACCCGCAGGAAGGAGAAGGAGCAGTGAAAAGACGAACGCCATGCGCAACGGCCTCTCAGCGGCCGCCGCGCCGCAGCACTTCCGCGAACCGCTCCGGCGTGGGCGCTGCGGCGGCATATTTTATCAGGGAAGGATCCAAAATCCTGCCGGCCAAGTCCGGAGTCTTCAACGCCAGACCGCCGGCCGTCCGTTCAGGCATCACTATATACTCGCTGAAATAAGGCTCGTCGCCGCCGGTTCTGAACTTTTCCAGCTGGCCCATGGTTATTTCTTTGCCGGCCACGGTCAGTTTCAGCACCTCCGTGGTGCGCAGGGTCCCGCCGGCGGCCGGGCCGGTCACGGTGAACTGGACGAACTTCGTCCTCCCGTCATGGGAAGAGAACACCTCTATATTCTTCCCGCCGGCGCTCCATTCCTTAATGAACAGGGGCGCCGCCTCGAAGATCGCGGAATAATTCTCCAACGGAATATCCACCAAAGTCGCCAGCGCCCCCGGGTCCACCGCCAGAGCTTCCTTATCCTTTGGGATCTCCTGGTAACTCACCGCCAGTTGCACGAAATTGGGGGTCCCGTTGGCCGTAAGCTGCGTCTCAATGCCCACAAGGGCCGTGCGGTCGTCCACCCGGACGCCTTCATAACGGCCCATGGTCTGGAATTCGCCCACGGCTCCTTCGGAACGGCGGGCCGCCGGCTCCAGCCAGGCCAGGAACTCGTCCCAGGCGGACTCCCTGGCCCAGCGCAGCCCGGCGTAATTTTCGGGGGCGGCGCCGGCCGGCAGATACACGGCTATGCCGTGGGAATCGTCGTAATTCACCGGGTTCCACCAGCTCTCGGATTCGTTCGTGGTGCGGTTATGGCCCACGAACCCGTCCTTTATGAAAGCCATCAGCGCTCCGGCCTTGGCTTTAACGTCGGGATCCTGCGTCCCCGCCGCGGCCAGCTGCGCGAAATGGTAAAGGTCCTTGTTGGCCTGGGTGGCGTAGCTCTGCGCCCCGCGCAGGGCTTTGTGCGCGGCCTCCCTGTCTCCGGAGAGCATCAGCGCGCGCGCGAAAGCGTCGGAGGCGGCGAGGAAACCAGGCACGGACGAAGTCCTGACATAACTTTGGGTTGTGGGCTTGCCGGCGGCCTTGTAGTGGTCGGCGTAGGCGTCCACCGCCATCCGGGCGAGCTCCTCCGCCGTCATCTCCGGCCTGGCGGCCAGCGGCGCCAGAAAAGCGTCGTAGGTATAGCCGTCGCCCGGTTCGGTTTCCTCGGACCCCACCACGTATTTTGCGTGGTCCTTTATTTCATAAACCACCTCGGCCATCTGCATCAGGCACGCGTCGGAACCGTACACGTCCACTCCCCCCATTTTCTTAAGGGCGCGGGCAAGCTGCGGGGTATCGATGTAATTGCCGGTCTCGTCGTCGTAAGAGATCCCCCTGGCGCCGTTGGACGCGCGGCTCTTGTCCCAGCCGGAGCCGTGGTTCCAGACTATCAGCATGTATTTTTTAGCCGGATAGTTGGCCTTGGCCCACTTGCCGAATTTGACAAGATGCCTGTAATCGCCCATGTCGACCGCCTGAAATTCCTGGAGCACCGGGGAGGTTATGGCAGACGGATCGCCGTCCTTGCGCACCAGGTAGCGGCGGGCGCCGGTCCAATCTCCGTCGGAATCGTGATAGCCGCCCATGCGGCCCAGCTCCACCACCACGTTGTGCCGGTCGCCGGAACCCACCAATTCCATTTCATTCATATCCTTGAGGCCGAATTTTTCGAGGTTGTTCTTGGCGTTAATGTAGACCATCACGGTCCACTCTTTTTCCGGCAGGGCCTTTTGCGCGCCGGCGGCGGGCGCGGAAACTCCGAGCCTGGCCAGTTCCTCTTTCAGATCAAATTTCCCCCCGTCAAAGTCCACTCCGGCCAACGCGGCCTGGGCTGAAAAGAACAGGACGAACGCCCCCGACACCAGTTTTTTTACCATATTGTTATAGCCTCCACACACCGAATCTGCCGCGGCCCCGCACCTAAAGATGACGACCGGGAACGCTAACGCTGAATATACTGGGAATTATACCGCATAGGCGCGGCAGGCGCAATGAACCAACCGCCCCACCTCCGGGGCCCAAAGTACCCGGGAACCGAAAGTTCGCTATCATTGACAAAATAGCGAACAGCCTGCGCGGCAAAGCCGGAGGCGGCGCCGTCTTTCCGGCGCCTTCCCCGGGCCGCTGATGGTCTTGGTTAGGGCTACGGCGCAAAAAGAGGCCCGGTTCTTTACCCCCCGGCCGCGATTCCTTTGGCGGCGCCGGCCTGGGACCTATGGCCTTGAAAGCCGGGATGGCGGTGCGCTAGGCTATATGATATGAAAAACCGCTTCCTCTTCCTCTCTACGGTCGCTCTGGCCGCGCTGGCTGCCGCCGTGTTCCCGCTTAATTCTTCCGCCGAAACCGACGCCGCCGGCCCCCGCGCCCGCCTGCGCCCGGTGCGGGACGCTATCCGCTCGAGCGGCGCCCGCTGGACCGCCGGAGAGACTTCGGTTTCAAATCTGCCCGAGAGCGAGTGGCACCGCCTGACCGGCCTGGACTCCACCCCTCCCACCGGCCCGCAGGCCCCGGAGCCGCCGGTAAAATGGCTGCCGCGCGCCGTGGACTGGCGCGACAATGGCGGTAATTTCGTCACCCCTGCCAGGCAGCAGGGCGGCTGCGGCTCCTGCTGGTCCTTCGCCATGACCGGCGCGCTGGAATCCTATGTGCTGCGCAAGCGCAACACACCCGGCGCCGATCTGGACCTCTCCGAGCAGGTCTACGTCTCCTGCAGCAGCGTCGGCAGCTGCAAGGGCGGAGTGCTGTTCCCCCTTTTCCTGCTGCGGGAAGGCCTGCCGCCGGAGTCGGCTTACCCCTACATCGAGGCCAACGGCTCTTGCGCCGACGCCAAACCCGGTTGGGAGGGGCAGGCCCACAAAATAGACGGCTGGGGCATGGTCAGCCCCTCGCTCTCTAAGATAAAGGCGGCGCTCGCGCATTACGGGCCGCTGCCCACCTCGATGCAGGTCTATTCGGATCTCCTGGACTACAAGTCCGGGATCTACACCCGCGTGGGCGGCAAGCGCCTCGGCGGCCACGCCGTGCTGCTGGTCGGCTATAACGACGAGGAAGAATACTTCATAGTCAAGAACAGCTGGGGCACGGACTGGGGCGAGAACGGTTTTTTCCGCATCGACTACTCCCAGATGCATTCGCTCGTAGTCTTCGGCCTGACCACCGTGGCCTATTACTGAACGATGAACGGCGGCTCAAAATATGGTTTAATTTGCGGCGCGCCGGATAGCGGTCCGGCGGCTCAAAGGGGACCCCAATGACGCAAACAAGACCCAAAGCCTTGGTAGTTGACGATGACGCCATTATGCGGGAGGTGGCGGCCGACGTCCTGGCCGCCGACTATGAAGTGCTGCAGGCCATGGACGGGCAGGACGGCTGGGAAAAGGCCCAAGCCTTCAAACCAGACCTGGTGGTTTCCGATCTGATGATGCCCAGGATGCACGGCTACGAGTTGTGCGCCAAGTTAAAAGGGGACCCCGCCTTTAAGGGCGTAAAGGTGATAATTACCTCTACAAAGTCTTTCTCCACCGACAAGGAACAGGCCGCCAACGCCGGAGCCGACAGTTACGTGGTGAAGCCGTTCGAGCCGGACACACTGCTTTCAAAAGCGGCCGAGCTACTTTCCGGCAAGGCCGCCCCGTTCCCTGCGCCCCCCGCGCCGCCAAAGCCGGCAGCCGCCGCAGCGCCGGTCCCCGTCCCAGCAGCCGCGCCGGTCCCCGACTACGCGCAGTTCTGGGGCACGCGCGGTTCTTGCCCTACACCCGGACAATCTACAGTGCGCTACGGCGGCAATACCGCCTGCGTGGAGCTGCGCGTAGGCGGCGAGGTCCTTATCTTCGACTGCGGCACCGGCATCCGCGGCCTGGGCTTCTCGCTGGCCAGGGAATTCAAAGGCCGGCCGCTCTCCGGCCACATTTTTGTGGGACACACGCACTGGGACCATATCCAGGGCTTTCCTTTCTTCGTGCCGCTGTTCAACCCGGCCAACAACTTCAGCATCTACAACGTGCACGGCGCCCATGGCTCGCTGGAAGGGATCTTCAAAGGCAGCATGGCGGCCGACTACTTCCCGATCCCGCTCACCAGCCTGGGGGCGGAATTGAAGTTCATAGAAATGTCCGGGGCCGTACAGATAGGGAAGGTAACGGTTTCATTCACGCATCTCAACCACCCAGGCGTCGCCATCGGCTTCAGGGCGGACTGCGACGGCCGCTCGGTGGCGTACATCAGCGATCATGAGACCTTCGCCAGGCTCAACGGCGCTACCGACGTGGCGCGCCGCCAGGACTCGGAATTGACGCGGTTCTACGGCGGCTGCGACCTGCTGATCCGCGAGGCGCAGTATACCGAAGAGGAATACGCGTCGCGCAAAGGCTGGGGGCACAGCACTTTCAGCGACGTGGTGGATTCGGCCGTCACCGCCGGAGTGAAGCGGCTGGCCTTCATCCACCACGATCCCGACCATAACGACGAAACCATGGACAAACTGGTGGAATATTGCCGCGCCCGGGCGGCCGGGCGGCTGGATTGCTTCGCGGCCATGGAGGGCCGCCGGGTGGACTTCTAGCCTAGCGGCTGACGAATTCGGAAGCGCAGGAGCCCTCGTCGGCGCCGCTGTTGTAGGCGCAGGTTCCTTCTACGGTTATGTCGTGGGTGTTCCAGCCCATGTTGGAAAAAGTCCAGATATAAGTACCGTTGCTGTCCCCGGTGGGCACGGAGAACACCGCATCCCCCGTAAGTGCCGCATAACTGACCGGCACGTTGGTGATGGTGTCGTTGATGTTGGTACTGGCTATGCTGGCGCTCGCCAGTATGCTCCGCGTGTCGAAGTTGATACTCAGAGAATAATCCCAGGTTCCCATACAGTTCAGCACGCCTCCCGCGCAGACACTGCCGGGAGTGAAGAACCCGGAGCCGGCCCCGGTGGCCAGCGTGGCCGTGCCGCTAATCTTGCGCACGTCGTCCCAGCCCGGGTCGGTAAGACCCGACAAATTCTGAGAGGTATCGCCGCCCAGTTCGTCCAGTTCGTCGCTCAGCCCGGAGATATAGGAGAGTCCTTTCAGGCCGTCAAGCCCGGCGGCCGCGGCCTGTCCCGAGACGTAGTCGGCCGAGTCGTAGGCGGGGGACACGGTCTCCCGCTCTCCGTTCCTGCGGCCTGCGCCGGGGATCAGGGCCGCGCCGAGTTCATTTAGCAGTTCCGGCTCAGGCCGGTAGGCCCCGGATACTCCCTGCGGCCCCACCGTCACCGCGTAACCCGGGCGGTTCAACGTAACGTGATCTCCCGAAGGGCCCTCCACGACTACGCGCCCGGACTTCTCGCCAGCGTTGTTGAAGGCGCCGGGGCCCTCGAGGACCACCAGGCTTTGGTCGCCGTTAACCGCGCCGGAAACTATGGTGCCGAACACGCCTATGGTCCCGGCCGCCACTTTCACTTTCACGGCCCCGGGCGATTTCCTGGCCACTTTGCCGGTGACGAACCTGAAATAACCTTTAACCACGTCCGCGGAAACCTCGCCGGCCCCGGAGGCCGGGTCGTAAACAAACTTATCGAGGACCACCGCGGAGTTGGGCCCGATGGTGAAGACGGTCTCGTCCAGCAGCACGATCTGCACCTGTCCCTTGTCTCCGGTGGAAATCTTATCGTCCAGGCAGACCACATCCCCGCCGGCCAGCGTCTTTGGCTCCGCGCGCGCTCCCGCCCGGAGAACTTCCGCGCGCCCCCTGATGGCCGCGGCCACCCCCACCTTCACGGGCTGCGCCGCCCAGGCCCCGGTCTGCAGCGCCAGGGTCGTCAATACGGTCAGGATCTTTTCTCTCATGGTTTCGCCTCCGTTTAAAACCCGGCCTGCCAGCGCCAAGACAGCGTCAGGCCGGCCTTGTAGTTGCTGTACGAGTAATTGGTTATGGTGGACCTGTAATTCTGGGCTTCTCCGGAAACGCTCAACAAGACGTCGCGCAGCGCCCGCCAGGCCGGGCCGAGCGGCAGACCCAGCGTCAGACCGGCTTTCAGCGCGGTATCCTTACGGCGGCGCCTGCTGACGAAGGTGTTTGGCGTCGGGTAGGAGGCCAGCGAGCAGCCGAGGGAAGATTCCAGAAAGGCGCCCTTGCCGGGGAACCAGACGTGGCTGAGCGAGAGGGAATGCTCCGCGTAATTATAAATGGCCACGGCCGCGGCCTTCCAGGAAAGGCCGTACTCCGCGCCCAGCCGCATGGCCGCCCCGGCCTGCCGCTCCCAGCCCAGCGAAACCCTGGCCGAACTGCCGGTTCTGTCCGGCGCCCCGGAGGAGACGGGGTTCTTTACGAAACGCTGGAGAGAGAAACTCTCCTCCAGGAAAAGGAGCGAACTCCGGGAACGCCTCTCCAGCCGCAGCGCCGCGCCCGGATTGCGCAGGTATGATCTTCGCGCCAGCATGACCTCCGCATATTTCAGTTCCAGCACGGCGTCGGCGGCGGACGCCCGGTAGCGCCCCGCGACGCGCGCCGACAGCGCGTCCATGTTCAGCGGCTTTACCCTGCCCTGCTCGGTGCGGTAGTAGGTTATGGACTCGGAAAGCTCGTGCCCTTTGGCCGAGCCGAGGTCCTGCCAGAAGTCCGCCCCGGCGAACAGCGCCACGCTGGTGTCCGCCTTGCCCGCCGCGGAAACGTCCACCAGGCCGTCGTTGAACAGCATTTTACCGGAGGAGGGCAAGGCCTTGCGGTTGGAATTATTCTCCACCCCTCCGCCCAGCCTGGCGCTCACGCGGAAGGAGCTCTGGCGCCGGCTTATATCGGCCTGCAGCTGCCGGATCCTGGCCCGCAGGCCCGGCTCGAGCGGCAGCTTCTCCAGCACCTCCAGCTCGCGGGAGGCTTCGTCCAGGCTTTCCAGGCGATACAGCACGAGGGCGTGCACCAGCAGGGCCTCGTAGCGCTTCGGCGCCGCGGCTATCACCCGCTCCAGGGCCGAAAGAGCCGGCAGCAGGTCGCCGGCCTCGACGCGCGCCAGCGCATAGCGGTAATTCAGGTCGGGGTCATCGGGCCTGGCGAGCACCTGTTCGAAAGTTACTTCAGCCGGCGCCGTGCCGGCGCATAACGGGCAGGCCGCGGCCGCCAAGGCGGCCAGCGCCAGCAGTAAAACTGTCCTGGCGCGTCTTTTCATTGCGCTTTTACCTCCGCGCCCCCGGGGGCGCTTTTAGGGATAGTGAAGCGGAAAGCCGCCCCCTTGCCCTTCTCCGACTCTACCCAGATCCGGCCGCCGTGGGCCTCGGCGATGGTCTTGCAGATGGAGAGGCCGAGGCCGGTGCCGGCGATCTTCTGGTCCTTCTGGGCCGCAAGGTCCACCTGCGCGAACTTCCTGAAAAGCTTGCCGATGTCCTCCGGCGCTATGCCCATGCCGGTATCGCGGACGGTGAAGCGCAGGAATTCCCCGTCCTGCTCCGCCTCCAGGGTAATGGTACCGCCCGGGGGCGTGAACTTGATGGCGTTGCCGATAAGGTTGTTGACCACTTGCTCCAGTTTCTCCCGATCGACGGGGAACGAAGGGAGGCCGTCGGCCAGCCTGTATTCCAGTTTGACGCCCTTGGAGGCCGCGCTGAGCGCGAACAGGTCGGCCAGGGCGGGCAGCACTTCCTGCGCCTTGACGTCCTGCTTGTGGAATTCCAGCTTGCCGGCGCGGATCTTGGCGGCGTCCAGTACGTTGGTGACGAAAGCAGTCAGTTTGCGGCCGGAGTCCTTCATCAACGCCAGGTAGTGCTTCTGCTTGTCCGTCAGCGGGCCGTAACTGCCGCGCGCCATCATCTCAATTATCATAATCATGCCGTTCACCGGCCCGCGCAGGTCGTGAGAAACGGTTGAGACCAGTTCGTCCTTGACCTGGTCCAGCACCTCCAGCTTGCGCCGCTCCTTTTCCTCCCTGACGTAGCCCAGCCAGGAGGAGGTAATGTAGACGGCCAGGGCCGCCGCCGCGGGAAAGACCGGGTCGAGCAGCAGGCCAAGGCGGGCGTAGGCGTACCAGGAGAACGGGAACGCGACGCTGGCGGCCAGCAGCCCCATGAGGCCGCACCACCAGGCACCGAGGCGCGGCAGCAGCAGCAACAGGGAGAGGCCGACGGCCAGCGTGCTGGTTATTTCCGCGCCGTCGGCCCAATCCGGGCGCTGCAGGAACTCTCCGGCCAGGGCCTGCTCTATGGCCTGCGCGTGCACCTCCACGCCCGGATAGGCCCTGGAGAGCGGAGTCGGATGGAGGTCCATCAGCCGGGAGGCGCTGGCGCCCAGCAGGACGATGGCGTCCTTCACGTCAGGCTCCTCGCCGGGCGCGAAGAACTTCCAGGCCGGGATCACGCGGCCTTGCGCCTCCGCTGAATAGCGCAGCAGCATGCGGCCGGAGGGATCGGTGGGAATAACGAGGTTGCCGGTCTTCACGCTGGTTATACCGGTATGCTCGCCGAAACTGGAGACCAGGCTGGCCCCGGCGGATTTCACTTGTATGGAGGAGGCCCCCTGCGCCACGCGCAGCGTCTCCAGCACGAGAGACGGCACCACCTGGCTGCCATGCCGCAGCAGCATGGGAATGCTGCGCAGCACGCCGTCGCTGCCGGCGGGGATGCTGAAGCAGCCGTTGCCGGCGGCGGCCGCCTCAATCTCCGGGATGTTCACCGCCGCTCCCGGGAATTCCTCCAGGTAGAGGGAGGGGTCGTCCCCGGAATAAGCGAAGCCGGCCTTCAGGGCCGGAGCCGCGCCGCTCTCGCGGAGGGAGAGGGCGTAGCCCGCAACCACTTTGGCCCGGGCTATGGCCGCGGCGAAGGCCGCGTCGTTGCCGGGCAGCAGCAGGGCGCGCTTCTTCAGCGCGGCCAGGCCTGGGGCGTCAGGCAGCAGTTTTACAAGCTCCGCCGGGGAACTCCTGTCCGGCTCCGGGAACACAAAATCCAGGGCTATCACGGCCGCTCCTCCCCCGGCCAGGGTGTCCACCAGCGCCGCCAGCCTGGTGCGCGGCCAGGGCCACTGCCCGAGACGGACCAGGGTCTCGTCGTCCAGGTCCACCACCCTCACCGGCGCGGCCGAGTAGACCCGCGGCGAGAGTTTCTGAAAGCCGTCGAAGACTATATTTTGGAAAGCGTCTATCTGCTCCGCTCCGGAGAGACGCAGCAACAGGGCGGCCAGCAGCACGAAAAACGGGACCAGATAGCGGGCGCCGGCAGACAAGAAAACGTTGAACCTGGCCATTTCCTCTTTCAAGTCGAATTCCCCTCCGCCACTTGGCGAAACCTCACCACCATAGTTTAGCAGAATACTCCATAAGCCGGCGCTTTGCCTGCCTTCATGAAACCGCTTCCCGCGAACAGGCCGGAACGCTCCGGGGCTCCGCCTCTCTATTCCCTTCCCACCAGCGCGCCGCTTCCAAGCCGGCGGCGGATTCGGGATGAATCCTTTTCAGTTCGGCCAGGGAAACCGGCCGGACTATTCCGGCGCGAAGAGGGTCCTCATACAGATCCAGCACCGGGCCCTGAACCGGGACGAAGTCCGCATCCAGAAGGATCTCGACCTGCGGCCTTGTGAGCGAGCCCTTGCGCAGTTTTATTACACGGGCGATTTCCCCGCTTGAAAGCGCCACCAAAGAAGCGGGCGGATAAATGGAGAGAACGTGTATGATGGCCTTCAATATCTGCGGGTTGAATTCCTGGCCGCCCCTCCGCTCTATAAATTGCTTCACCACTTCCGCGGGGGAGAAAGCTTCACGCCAACTTCTCGGGTGCGTCATAGCCTCATAAACATCGGCGGCGCCTAGGATCTGGGCCAGGAGGTCTATTTCCTTGCCCCGGAGCCTGAAGGGATAACCGCCGGCGTTGACACGCTCGTGCACCTGGCGGACAATTTTTCCGCTCCGTTCCTTTAGGCGCGGGTCCATGTCAGCCAGGTTGTCAAGCCTGGCCACGCCAGCCTCCACATGAAGCGCAACCCGTGAATATTCCGCGTCGGTCAAATACTCTTTTTTCGAGGAGAGTTCCCGATATTCCGTCATCCCCCAGTCATGGGCCATGGCGCAGAAGGAGAGCAGACGAATTTCATCCTGCGAGAGCTTAAGGTCCAGCGCGATGGCCTGGCTGAGAACAACAACGTTAGCGGTGTGGGCGTAAAGATAATTCTCCGCGGAAGATAATGATATATAGTTAAGAAGCACCGTATTCGTTTTCAGAGTTTCAAGGGAGGGATCGCAAACGGCTGCTATTTCCTCATACGCCCCTCCCCGGGGCCGGTCGGGATAAATCATGTATTCCCTGGCCGCGGCCAGAAGGCCGCGATATATCTCCTCCGCCTCCAGTTCCAGCTGCACGAACGGTTTCCGAGGAAACTCCGCATTTCCATCCGTTGACCGGATTTTCAACTCCGGCCCGGACGGAGCTACGGCCTCCGGAGTTACCGGAGGTTCCGGCGCTTGAAAAAGCGCCGCTGGCGGCTCCGGACGCGCCTCCCACTCCAACAAGAGGACCACGGGCTCCGCAGGAGCGCATGGCGACGGTGGCACCGCGACTACGGGCTCCTCGGGAACGCGCGGGGGCAGCAGTGAATTTTCAGAGAGGTACCTGATCTCTTTTAGTGTGCGCAGGAAATGCAGCAACACTTTCCCAGGCATCCTGTCGGAGTATTCCTTTTCGACCTCCGCCAGGGTCAGATAGAAGCGGCTCCGCTCTCCGAGAGAACGCCTGACATATTCCAGGACTTTCCGCTTCCAGCGGGGATGGAGCAAAGAGCACCGATGGGAAAGCCTCCACCAGGTGGTCGAAAAATAGTTGCCCAGTTCCCCAGCTTCTTTGACGAGCTCGTTAAAGTCTTCGGTCATCTTGTATATAGATAGAACACGCGCAGGACATAATGCGCGGTTCAGGCCGTGCGGCCCCTTTGCAGCAGTTCCGCCACGCAGGCCAGGAGCAGGTTCGAATCCACCGGTTTGGCAAAAACACGCACCCCGGCATGGGAGGTCATGAATTCCGCGGCTTTGCCCGGAAGGCCGGTGACGAATATAACCGGGACGCCGGTGCCGGCGCCGCGGGCGATATCGAACACCTGTCCGCCGCCGCCGGCGGGCAGTTGCATATCCAGTACGAGCAGGTCGGGACGGAACTCACGGAAGAGTATCAACGCCGCGGTGGCGTCCATGGCGGCCATTACCTCGTAACCGGCCTCGGGCAGGAGCGTCTTATAGTATCCCACCATCGCCGGGTCGTCGTCCACGGCCAGAATGCGTTTCATGCGCGCCTCCCCATTAAAAACCTCCGTGTGGGAACCGAACGGACGAGATCCGGGTAACGTCCTCCCCGCGGCAGCCGTCGTCCGCGCAGATATTTGAGACGCGGCAATTTTCATCCTCGTCGAAAGCGTAGTCTTTCTCGCCGCGCACCAGCACGCCGGCTATAAGCCCCGTCTCCCCGTTGAACACGGGGCTTCCGGAGTTGCCGCCGTAAGTGTCCAGGTTGGCGACAAAATAGCCGGGCGGGGAGGCGTCGCGCACATTGGCCCCGCCCGCCACCTTGGTCGGCAGGCCGGAAGGGTGGCCTATCACAAAAAGGGGGGCTCCAGCGGCCGGCTCGGTACGCGAAACCGCGAGCGGCGCCCGCCCGGCCACAGGCCGGTCGAGCCTGACCAGCGCCCAGTCGGCGCCGGGCTTCTGCTCCTCCCTGTCCAGAAGTTCCCTGCAGTAATACACATCTTCCATAGGGACGCTGTCCGCGGCCTGACCCGCGGCGCCCAGCGCGAACCCGAAGACAAAAGCCGTCTGCCGGCAGTCATAAAGTTCCCGTACGCAATGTCCGGCCGTCAGCACCACGTCCGGCGCCACCAGCGCGCCGGTGCAGAAAGCCCCGGTTCCCTGCTCAAAGAACGGCTCACGGCGGCACAAGTTGAATTCCTTTCCATACGGCCTGAGCACCAGCAACGCCCGCTGCCCGGCGCCTCCGGCCTGCACGCGGGAGCGCTCAAAAAGCGCCGCCGTGGAGCCGGCGGACTTCAGGAGCCCGGGGTCGGCGACCTGGTAAAGGTCGCGCCGGTCATCCGCGCCATAAACCACCTTGGGAGGCGCGGCCGCCGCCCCCGCCCGCAGCGGCGCCCACGCCGCCAGCGCCGGCAAAAGTAAAAGAGAAATATTCATTGTTCAGCAATCCTCCAGAAACCCGCCCTCTCGAGCAGGAGATAACTCTACCTCATAGCCGGCCGGTTTTATAAGCCCCCCGGCGCTACCCCGGCCTCTTACCGCGCCGTACCGCGCCTGAGGATCCGGCGTTCCAGCGCTCTGAGGCGCGCCGCCAGCACCTCCACGGAGAACGGCTTAGTCAGATAGTCGTCCGCACCGGTTTCGTAGCCGGCCACCTGGTCCTCCACAAAAGCCTTGACGGTCAGCAGCAGCACCGGCATGCCGCGGAACCGCCCGGAGTTCCGGATAAGCTTCAACAGGGAGAGCCCGTCCAGTTCCGGCATATCGACGTCCAACACGGCCATGTCCGCCCCCTGCGCGGACAAATGCTCCCAGGCCAGCCGGCCGTTGGCGTGCCCGGAAACCTCATACCCGGCATCCGAGACAATCTCCAGGAGCAGCGACCGGAAGAGCTCATTATCCTCCGCCACCAGCACCTTCATGGCTGCCCCTTCCCGTCCTGCCGCCTGCCTCCGGAAGGCACGGCGGCGCCGGCAAGGCGGTCCGCCAGAGTTTCCACCCTGCCGCACCGGGATTCAAGCGCCGACAACCTGCCTTTCAGGACCACCCGGCACTCGCGGTCCAGGAGATTCACCCGCTGCGAAACATCCGCAAGTTGCCCGGCAGCGGCCGCTGCCGCGGTCCTCACGCCCTTTTCCGCCGCCGCCCTGGAGAGCTTCTGATCTTCCAACAGGCCGGCCAGCTTTCTTTCCCAACCGGCCAGCAACCGTTCAGTTTTCCTTTCACCCGCGGCCGAACTGGCGGCCAGTTCACGGCATTGCGAGTAGAGTTCCGCCTGCGCGGCGCGGACCAGGGTCAGGTCCGACAGCGACGCCCGGTGTTTCTTAAGAAAAATATCCAGCTCACCGCGCAGACCGCATAATTCCCCCGCGAAGATCTCCAGTTTTTCCCTGGTCTCCTGCGCCTGGCCGGCCGCCAGGCCGCAGGCCGCCTCCGAGCCGGCGCGCAGGTCCGCGAAGAACGCGTCCACCCTCCGGCACAGTTCGTCCAGCCGCTCCGCCGCGCCGCGCCAACCCGCCTGCTCGCGTTTCAACTCCGCCAATTCCCGCTTCAGTTCCGCCTGCTCCGCGCCCTGCTTTAAAATACGCTTCTGAAAACCGGAAAGCATATCCGCCAGTTCGTTCTGGTCCACGCCGGGCGCAGGCGCCTTCAAGGCCGCCACCGAGGCCGCCAGCGAAACCACTTTCTCCCTGAGCTCGGCAACGCCCTTCTCCGGCGCGGAACCGCCCGCAAGGGGGGCGTTCTCCCCGCCCCGCTTTCCCTGCCCAAGGCCCGAAAACACAGAGTCTTTTCCCATAGAACTGCTCCCGCCGCCTAGCCCCCGGCGCCTGCCCCGTTCCTGAGAACGTAGCCGACGCCGTACAAGGTCTTTATTTTCTTCCCCCAGCTGCCCAGTTTCTTGCGCAGCGACTCCACGTGCCTGTCCACCGTTTCGGAATTCATGGCCCCGGCCTTCTCCCCCCAGATGGTTTCCAACAGATCGAAACGGCTCAGCGCCTGCTCCTGCCTCTCCAGCAGCAGCGCCAGGAGGTCGAACTCCCGTGGCGTCAGGGTATCCAGTTCCACTACGCGCCCGCGGCGGCGCAATTTTATCCACCTGCCGGCGCGGCACAGCCGGATCTCGCCGTCCCGGGAAGAAAGCTTGGCCGCCGGGGCGCAGGCCCGCAGGCGCCGCAGATGCGCCCGGGCCTTGGCCAGCAGCACCGCCTTGTCCATGCCGTAAAATATAACGTCATCGGCCCCGGCCAGCAGCATGGCAGCTATGCCGCCGTTGCCGGTCTTTTCCCCGTCACAGGCGACCAGCACCGGCGCCCCGTGCGCGCAAGCCGTTAGTTCCGCTATTCCGCAGATCCTGGCCGCGCCGAGGCATTCCGCGTCCAGGAAGGCCACTCCGGAGCCCAGGCGGGACCAGGGAACCGCTTCCGGCAAACAGAACGCGGAGACTTGCAGGCCGTTCTCCTCGAAAACCCGCGCCAGCCCCTCCCAGAAGAGTTTTTTTGGGGCGATGAGAAAAACGTTGACGGCCGCCCCCATAACTACCCGGCCTCCGGCTGCCCGAGAGTTTCCAGCACTTTCTCGAAGATATCCTGAAGCGGGGAAGTTTTGCTTAAAAAGCCGGCCACGCGCCCCTCCTGCGAAAACAGCTGCTCTATCTCCCGGTTGAAGTGGCTGCCGGTAATCACCAGAACGGGGATGCGCGGGCCGTCCCCCGTGTTAAGGGCACGCACCAGCTCTATGCCGGACAGGCCCGGCATCATCACGTCGGTAAGTATGATAGCCGGCCGCCGCCCGGCTATAAGCCGCAGCGCCTCCGCCCCGTCCGCGGCCGTGAACACCTCAAAATAATCTTCGAACAGGCAGCACATAAGCTGGCTGAAATTTTGGTTGTCGTCCACTACCAGCATCTTTTTCTTTTCAAGGCCCATATCGTTCCGCCCCCGCTACTGCGTCTTAAGCCCCAGCGCCGAACGCACTTCCGCCAGGGCGGCCTTCACGGCGCCGACGCCGGATTCCGCGCTCTCCACGTCGAAGCCGCCGCAGAGCAGGAATTCCCGCATCAGGCACCTGAAACCGGGATCGTCTTCGACTACCAGGATGGTCATAGCGTCACCGGGCCGTCGGCAGCAGTACCGCCAGCACGGCCACCAGCAGAAGGAGTGTTACGAGCGCCGTGAAGGTTTTCAGGGACCGCCATTCGGCCGCCAGTCTTTCCGCGGTTTCCCTGTTCACTTCGGACGCCCGGGCGGCCTGCTTTTCGAACTGCCCCTCCAATTGCGTGTAGGCCAGTTCCAGGTGCCCCAGCAGCCGGCGTATATCCATAAGGTCCGTCTTGACGGCGCCGCTTTCAACCGACAGCCGCGCAAACGCGGTCCGCGCCTCTTCCCCCCTGGCCTCCACGGCGCCTTCCACTGCGGCGGCGGCGCGGTCCAAGGCGGCCTCGAACGCGCCGGCCTCCGCCGCGGCGGTTATTCCCGCGCGTACCGCCCCGGCCCCGGCGGGCGGGGCAGGGACGGCCGCCTGCTCCCCCATCGCAAAACCTTCCGGATGCAATTCCTCTATAGCCGGCGGCTGCGGCTCCGGAGTATAGACCGGCTCCGGTTCCGCGGGAGGCGCCGCCCGCTCCGCAAAAAGTCCCTCTATAGTTTCCAGCAGTTTGGCGTTGCCTACCCCTTTGTTCAGGATGGCGTCCGCCCCCGAACAGACGAACTGCAGCCGCTCCTTCTCTATCTCCCGGCCCGTAAAGATCATTACCTTGGGCGGGTGGGGGAGCTTGTCGTGCAGCACCTCGGACACCTTGTACCCGTTCATTTTGGGCATGTTCACGTCCAGGATCACCAGGTCGTAGCGCTTCTCGGCCAGCCGCCGGAAGACCTCTTCCCCGTCCTTGGCGAAATCCACGTTGTGCCCGGCGTCGTTCAGGAGGCTCCACAAGAGGGCCCGTATGCCGGAATCGTCGTCGGTAGAAAGAATGCTGAGCGGCGTCCGCCGCGCGACGGCGGGTGAGCGGCCCGCGGGCGCGGAGCGCCGTAGGCAGCCGGCCAGCGGAGCAATGGCCGCGATGCTGCGCCAGGACGGCCGCCCCCCGGCATATTCCGCCTCGCTGCTGGCCAGCACGTCCGCGGACAGGCAGCCGAAAAGAGAGTTTATCTCTTCCGGCAGGTACGGCCCCGCCACCCGGCCCTGGATGTACAAATAGAATTTATCAGCCACATGCCCCTGTTATCTAGCAGGAAATCCTCGCTTACAGACGGCCCCTGCCGCCAGCCAGACCTTACTATAGCGCAATTCGCGCAAACCACGCCTGAAGCAATGGACCCAGTGCGGCTGCCCGATGTTCTCAGGAACGGGCAGGAGACCAAACCCCCACCTTTGGTTCCAAAACGGGTCGCCAGGTTATGGGTTATGGTGACACACAACTTAATTCCGTGCTCCCTGGCTTAGGACCTGGGCGCTGTTTAGCCAACCTTCTCCCCAACCTGCCTTCCAAAGCAGCGATAAATTCTTCCCCCCCAATGGCCGCCCCGTCGAAGAATGTTTTTTTATCCTGTCGATTTCTTCTTTCTTTAAATCCCAATCCACAAGAGCCCCCCGTAAGGCGAGAATCCCGCTCAATCGCTCCGGGCGCGCCAACAGATCAGGCTGCCCTGAAAGGCGGCCGCGGACGCTGCTCCAGGGATACTCACAGGGATGAGAAACAAGCCCTGCGCGTACCGGATTATATTCGATATACCGCACCGCGGCGCAAAGATAGACCTCGTCCATTATATAGGACGCGAACCGCCCCTGCCATAAGCAGCCTTTCCAACCCTCTCTTGCGTTGATCAGACGGGTATAGTGCCAGTGCGCCATACCCAGTGCCCGCGCCAGACCGGCTTCGTCTTGCGGCACGGCCACCAAGTGGGAGTGATGCGGCATAAGGCAATAACTCCAGATCTCAACCCCGCATTTATCGCACCACTCGTTCATTAACCGGAGATAAAGTCTCTGCCGGATATCCGGGTGTTCGATCTGCTGGACTCGACGTTTACGGGCGGCTTTTGCGCCGGCCGCGCCAGCTTGGGGAAGAGATCCCTACTGGCGAGAAAGCGGTGGTTATAGATGAAATACAAAAGCTGCCCGTCCTGCTGGACGAGGTCCAGAGGCTTATTGAAACACGCGGAATAAGATTTCTGCTGACCGGAAGTTCCGCGCGCAAACTGCGGCGCTCCGGGGCCCATCTGCTGGCCGGCCGGGCCTGGGAGGCCGGATTCTACCCTCTTTGTTCTCCGGAGATTCCCGAGTTCAGCCTGGAGCGTTATTTCAACTGCGGCGGGCTACCGCGCGCCTGGCTTTCTCCGGCGCCGCGCGAGGAGCTCAGGAACTACGCCGCGCTCTACCTCAACGAAGAGGTGAAAGCCGAAGCGCTGACGCGCAAGATGGACAGTTTTGTGAGGTTCCTGGATGTGATGGCGCTGCAGAACGGGAAGGAGACGCATTACGCCAACATCTCCAGCGGCGCCGGTGTGCCCGCGCGCACCGTGGAGAATTATATCCAGATACTGGAAGATACCCTGTTGGGTTTCGAAGTAGCTCCGTTCCTCTCGGCCCGCAGACGCAAGGCCGTCACCCGGTCCAAGTTCTACTTTTTCGACGTGGGCGTGGCCAATTCCCTCGCCCGCCGCGAGGAAGTGCTGCCGGGCAGCGCCGCTTTCGGCGAGTGTTTTGAACACTGGCTGATGACCGAGGTGCGCGCCTGCCTCGGTCTCAACCGCAGCGGCGAGCTTATGCAGTACTGGCGCACAAAGGCCGGCCTGGAGGTGGACCTGATAATCGGTGACCGGCTGGCGCTGGAGTTCAAGGCGACGACGCAGGTCCTTGACCGGCATCTGAAGGGTCTTAAGGCGCTGCGGGAAGAAGGCTTGGTCAGGGATTTCGGCGTGGTTTCGCTTGATCCGGTACGCAGGACCGTGGACGGCATAACAACATATCCCTGGGCCGATTTTATCAAAGCGCTGTGGGCGGGCTTACTCTCGCCCACCGCATAACCGCGGCCCCGGCCACGGAGGCTCTTCCCATTATCGTGGTTACCGGACTGGGCGCCGCTATTACCGCCTTCGACAAGTTCCCGCAGGTGAGGGCCGTTATTCATAAACCCGTTCCGCGCGAGGAACTCTTGGCGAACGTCAATAAGGCCCTGGCCCCGTCCTGTTGACGCCGGCATAAGCAATGTCTCGTGTAGGATGTGTTCGCCGGAGTTATGGGCGGAGTTGCGCGGCCAGCAGGGACTCCATCCGATCAAAGAAACGCCTGGTAATATTGGCCGGTTCCGGCTGCCTGAACTTCCTGCGCGCTTCGAAGTAGCTTGAGTTATAGACCCCGCCTACAACCATTTTCCATAGGTGACGCCGGGGCCAAACTTTCCGGGTGTCCCAAATCGGAAGCCCGGCGGCACCGGCGATGGAAGCGCCAGTTCTTTGCAAAAGCGCTCGAAGGCTTTGTGCAAGCGCGTCAGGCATGGCCAAATCTCCTATTCCGGAACGAATGGATTCTGCCTATGTTTTGTGTGGCAGTATAAAAAATTCGCGAGTAAATTTGATTGCGGTGTAAATTAATTGTATAGTGTCTTCATGAAGCCGATACGCAGATACCTCGAATCCCAGGTTAAGCGGGACATCCTGAAAAAAATGGTCTTTGTGGGCGGCCCCCGCCAGGTGGGCAAGACTACGCTGGCGCGCGGCCTGCCGGGCGGGGATAAGGGGTATCTCAACTGGGATGTCCCAGCCGACCGGGAAAGAATATTGCGGCGCGAACTGCCTGCGTCCGGGCTGTTGGTGTTCGACGAAATACACAAGTACCGGCAGTGGCGGAATTATCTAAAGGGGCTTTTTGATGCGAAGGCCGCGAACTTAAAAATAGTGGTCACCGGCAGCGCCAGACTGGACCTTTACCGTTTCGGCGGAGACTCCTTGCAGGGGCGCTACCACTATCTGCGGTTGCACCCGTTGTCGGTGGCGGAGCTGGGCATAAAGACGCGGGGGGATTTTCTTTCTCTTTTGCGCCTGGGCGGTTTCCCGGAGCCTTTCTTCTCGGGGTCAGAGAAGGAAAGCCGGCGCTGGTCGCTGGAGTACCGCACCCGGCTGATCCAGGACGATATCTTAAGTCTCGAGCGTGTGCAGGATATCGGGAGCCTGGAACTCCTTATCCTGAGGCTGCCGGAACTGGTAGGCAGCCCCCTTTCCGTCAATTCCCTGCGGGAAGACCTGCAATTGAACCACAAAACGGTTTCCAACTGGCTGGATATTTTCGAGCGGATATACGCCATCTTCCGCCTGCCGCCGTTCGGGGCCCCCCGGATACGCGCGGTAAAAAAAGAGCGCAAACACTATCATTACGACTGGACGCTGGTGAAAGAACCCGGCCCGCGTTTTGAGAACCTGGTGGCCTCCCATCTGCTGAAGTGGACGCACTTTCTGCTGGATTCCGAGGGGCGCAATGTGGAGCTGCGGTATTTCCGGGATGTGGACGGGCGCGAGGTGGATTTTGTGGTGGTGGAGGACGGGCGGCCGGTGAGTTTTATAGAGTGCAAGTGGTCGGACGCGCCGGTATCCAAGGGGCTCCGGTACGTAAAGGCCCGTTTCCCGGAAGCTGAAGCCTTCCAGATACATGCCGAAGGTTCCAAGGACTATGTAACCCCGGAGGGGATAAGGGTGACCGGCTGCCTGAACTTTCTGCGCGGTTTGAAGTAACAGTTATAGGCATTGTGTCTGCAAAAAACGCAATCATATCGCCCGAATTAAAGTGACACACAACTTAATCTCCCATTCCCCAACTTATGGGGGCGTGCGGAATGGTAAGTTTACCGGCATGGACGCAATCTGCGGGTGACCGGGGAGCACCGATCTGTCCCTCCATCCACAAGACCCAACCCCGGCCGCGAATCGCCAAGCTGCCGATCACGGTCCGGCGCGGACGCAACGGATGTAGTAATCGGTGAGCTTGTCGTCACCGTTATTGTCGTAGGCGTTGAAGTCCACAAACCACGCGTAGGCTGTGTCAGGCGCATATGTGGTGCTGGTCCAGTAATAATTGTTGTCCGTGTTGGGGAAATAGGTAGTGTTTATCCTCGGAGAATCACAGGCGGTGTAGTCCATTATGCTCATCAACTCGCGCACATTAGGCAAGCGCCAGTCGAAAAACCCGGCATAGGCCAGATTCTCGCACTTTTTTAGAGCGTTCTCCCATATATAAGTGCCGCTTGACACATATCCCCCCGCACACCCTGCGCAAGCGTCATCAGGATTTGTCACCCACATAAGGCCGGTGCGATTATCCACGGTTACGGAAGAGGTGGCTGTGCCACCCCAGGCCACGCCGTTATATATGGTAAAAGACATGGTGGAACCGCTGTAGGCGTAATCATGGTCCTCGCCGAAAGTGGTGGTGTAAGATACGCTTTGGCCCGTATCCGGGAAGGCGCAACCGGCGAAGGAATGCGTTGAAATATTAGCAGCTCTGACCATAGCCGGAAAAACCGACAACAAGATAATCAGCGATAATTTCATGTCAATACTGGCCCGCACGGACGCAACGGACATTAAAGCCGCCCATGGTCTTGTTGATACTTGACATGACGCCGAAGCTGAAGGCCACTCCCCACACGTAGCCGGTGTCAGACACATGTGTAGTGTTGGTGTAGTAAGAATAGGTGTCCGTATTTGGAAAATAGGTAGTATTTATACGCGGCGCGGCGGCGGCGCCGTAGTCCACTATACTCAGAAGTTCCCGCACATTGGGCAGACGCCGGTCCGTATAGTCCGTGGTTTCGCTCTCGCATTGAGCCAGAGCCTGCTCAAAGGTATAGGTGCCGGGACCGCCGGAACAACTGGCGTCATCGCTCTGGCCCTGGCTGCACCTGCGCCACATGAGGCCGGTGACATTGTCGGTTATGGTATTGTCGGCGTTCACGGTGTAGCTCATTTGCACGCGGGCCGGTTGATAGTCATGGTCCTCGCCGAAGGTCGCGGTGTAGCTGGCCGTCTGCCCCGTATCCGGCAGCCGCCACACACCCTGGCAGTTCATACCGGAGTTAAAGGAAAACGTGGACACGTCCGCCGCACGCGAACCCGCGGGCATGAGACTCGCCAATACAATTCCGCACACAGCATACCGAAGAGCCGCCATAATTTTCCCGCCCCGGAGCTTCAGGATTTCAGACTGTTTGAGTTGTCACCTTAATTTCGTCCATGCCGGTAAACTTACCATTCCGCACGCCCCCATAAGTTGGGGAATGGGAGATTAAGTTGCGTGTCACTCAAATCGTCACTTAAATCTAATCGCCGAAAGCTCCTTCCAGTGGACTCCGGGAGTATCTCACCTGGCGCAGCGGAACCCGATGCGTATGTCCCATGCCGACGGGTTATCGTTGGCTGAGAAGTTGAACACCCCCGCGTATACGGTACCGCTCCAGCTACCGCTCTGGAGCACCGCATTTCCGGTTGCAGGACAGCCAAAATAGCGCCCGGCGTTATGCGTGCTTGTATAAGCACCCGCCGGACCGGCCCGCACTTTCTCATAATCGGACAGGTTGCCGTCGCTCCACTCTATGAAGCTGCCGGGGTCATACCAGTAGCCTGCGCCGGTACCCGGCGTACAGGTCATATCCGTCCATTCTTTGACATTACCAGACCTGTCCCAGAGGTATTGTCCCGAAGATAATTGATGCACCCTGCGTTCAATGGACGGAGTGGTGTTTCCTGTGCCCACATAAGGGTCGTCATCGGGGTCGCCTGTAACATCGGCCGCCAGGGAGTTGGCCGGCGAATTATCCGTATGCCCCCGCCACAGGCCGCCGCTGCCCACGCTGCCGCCGGTCCAGTTCCAGGCATTGTTCTCTATATTGCGCGATATTGTCAGGGCCTCCGGCATAGTAAGCAGATGGTAGCCCGGCCCGAGGGCCTCGCAACGCAGTTTAGCCTCTATTTGAGTGATAGAAACCCAAGGCGTACCGGCAGGCTCCGAGGTAGGCACGGAGCTTACATTCTTGGCCTCGTATTTCTGCACCCAGAAATCCCGGGTGCCCAGCGCGGAATCCCCCGGCACCAGCAGCCAGGCGCCGCCTACGGACGGGGCGGGCGGGGCGGTTTCTACGGTGCCCGCCTTGCCGAATATAGTGACGCCGGATTTTATATTGCCCACGGCCAGGTCCGCGTCCACGGCGGACAGCGTGGTAGTTGAGTAATAGCCGGCAGAAACCGTGTCATTAACGGGGGTAAGCGCCCGCCTTGCCGGCATAAAAACACGGGTGCTGACGTCCGCCCCGGCGGCACTTCCAGCGAGCAGAACCATGAATAAAGCCAGAAAACCGTATTGTTTCATACTCCACCCGCCAATTGGTCCGCTCGGCATAAGAGCCGGGACCGGTATTGTTTTTACCTACTGCAGCGGAAACCGCGCCACACGCTCGCGGAAAGTGAGGTGTTACCCAAGAAAATAGAGAAAATTCCACCGTTGGTGGTGCTATCCCAAGCGCCGCCACGGCGTAACACATTTCCAGTTCCTGCACACCCCGAAAGCAATCCGGCATTCTGAGCACTTGTATAAGCCCCCGCTGGCCCAGCCCTTGGTTTCTCATAGTCCGATAGATTCCCTACAGTCCACTCCACCAAGCCACTGTTGTCCCAGTACCCCGCGCCGGTACCCGCCGTACAGGTCATATCCACCCATTCCCATACATTCCCGGACCAATCCCAGAGGTATTGCCCTGAGGATAACTGATGCACCCTGCGTTCAATGGACGGGGTTGTGTTTCCGGTCCCCATATAGGGGTCATCGTCAGGGTCGCCGGTTACGTCAGCCTCCAGGGAATTGGCGGGTGAATTATCAGTATGCCCGCGCCACAGACCGCCGCTGCCTACACTGCCGCCGGTCCAGTTCCAGGCGTTATTTTCAATGTTGCGCGATATTGTCAGCGCCTCGCACGGCGTAACCAGGTGATAACCCTGCCCCAACGCCTCGCAGTAGGCCTTGGCCGCTACCTGAGTTACACTCACCCAAGGCCAGCCATTAGGCGTGGAAACGGCCACGTCGCCAACGTTCTTCGCCTCATACTTCTGCACGTAAAAATCCAGTGTGCCGAGGTTCGTATCGCCCGGCACCAGCAGCCAGTAGCCGCCGGCCGTGGGTGCCGGCGGGGCGGTGGGCGCGGTTCCCGCCTTGCCGAATATAGTGACGCCGGATTTTATATTGCCTGCGGCCAGGTCCGCGTCCGCGGCCGCCAGCGTAGTGGCCGCATAATAGCCGGCGGGCATGGTATCACTGGCGGGGTCCAGCGTCTGTTTTTTCGCGCTCAACGGATAAGCGGACACATCCGCCGCGCCGGCTACCCCACCGGAGGCCAAAAGCAGCCCGGCGAAAGACAGTACGGCGAATTTCCAGCGGTTGCGCATGGCTATTAATCCGTGGTTATCCAGGCGCCGTCGCCGGCCACAACGGCCCATTTTGTGTCGGTGGCAAGCAACAGCTCCAGCGAGGCATACGGCGGCGTGGCGGAGTTGTTGTAGATGGTGTCGCCGGCGCCGGAGTCCGCTATGGTGTCGGAGTCGGCGGCATCTATGGTAACAGTACCGGCCCCAAGTTTTATAATTCTCACGGTCGCCCCTATGTCGGCCGCGCTTATGGAGGGCAGGTAAACCGTCTGCGCGGAGGCGCTGTTGACGGTGATGGTCTTGCCGAAGTCGTCCGCCGTGAGCGTAAGGCCGGAATCGGCCGCCTGCACCACGGCTTTTGCCAGGCGCGCGCCGCCGGTGACGAAGACATTGGTGGTTATGCTCACGCCGCCGTAGGGAGTGGTGGCGGCGGCGTTTATGGTGGAAACGTCTATGGACGGCCCCGCGCTGCCGCCGCTTATGCCGGTGAGGCCGCTGCCGTCGCCGACAAAACGCGCTGCCATCAGCGTACCTATGGCGCTCATGGAGCCCACAATTACCCCGTCGGAAGCCCGCCAGAGCTGCGCCATCTGGTTAACGGCCGTGCCGGTGCTCACCACGTCCAGCGCGGCGTATGGCGTGCCGGTAGAAATCCCAACAAGACCATTGCCGGAAATAAACATGCCGCGGTCCGCGGTCCCGGTCATGGCAGTATTAGTGGAACCGGTAACCAGGAAACCGCCCCGGTTCTTGAACAGCGTGCGGTCCGGAGTGGTATTGAGAGCATAATATGGAGAGCCCTGGCTATCCGCCCAGGTAAAAGCTCCACTGGCGGTAGAGGAGGAGGCCCGCCCCGCTGCGAAAGAATAATCCCCGCCCGCATTATTGCTGGAGCCGCCGGCCACAAAACTTCTGCCCCCTGCCGCCCGGTTAAGCTCTCCTCCCGAAACGGCGGAATAATCCCCTGAAGCCGTATTAGCCGCGCCGCCGGCCACTACGGTGTCGTAGCCGCTGGCGGTGTTCTGGAAACCTCCCGAAACGGTAGAGTATGATTCCGCCGCCGTGTTATCTTCTCCGCCGGCCACCACCGACGGCCCGTAAATCACAGCATTGTTCCTGCCGCCACCTATGGCGGAGTAGTCGTCCAGAACGCGGTTAAGATAACCACCCGCGACGGTGGAAGCGTACCCCGTGGCTTTATTTCTTTCTCCGCCAGCTATGGCGGAGGCCACGCCGGAGGCCACCTGGTCGGTGCTGGCCCTCGCGACTTGCAGGTCAACGGCACCGGCGCCACGGGGATCGGGATAAGCCGTACCGTTGCCAAGACCGAGCGTGTAGATGGCGCCCGCCGCGGAAATGAACACGCCGCTGGCGCCGGCGTAAACGCTGGTGCTGATACGCAACCCGTCGCCAAGCAGGGCTATGGAGGAAACGTTAATTACCGGGAACGCCGCCATATTAAGCGTCTGCGTGGCCGTGTGGTTGCCAAGGTTGTCGCCGGGCACGCCGGTAAGCCCCGAGCCGTCGCCGAAGAACTTCACGGCGTGGGCGCCGTCGCCGGCCACCCAGAAGAGATTGGTGCTGCCCGTGGAAACCGCCATTACCGTGCCGCTTTCTCCGGCTCCGCTCGACACATGCAGGCGGTAGGACCCGGGGCCGCCCGTCCCGATACCGACCTTGCCGGCCATGTCTATGCGCATGCGTTCGGACCAGTCCGTGGTCTGGTCGGCGATATTATTGGTATAGAACGCCAGGCCGCCGCGGAAATAAGTATCCTCACCGACGTTCAATATGCCGGCTGTGCGCTTGGTGTAACCTGTATAATTTGGCGCCCACACAACCCCGCCGCCGGTGCCGGCGGAGTTTAAAGCGCCGAACCGCAGCGACTTCGTATCCGCGGTTCCCCCGGGATAGGCAAAATCCAGTTCATAGGCCGGCGCGGAGTTGCCTATCCCCATTAAGCCCTTATTGCTTACCCAGAGCATACCGGCGCCGTCGTTGCTGGAGATCTTGACGGCATAGGCATCCGACACCGCCTGCTTAACCTCCAGCCTGGCGCCGGGGGCATTGGCGCCTATGCCGAGCTCGCCGTTCATGCTCAGGCGCATGCGTTCGGACCAGTCCGTGGTCTGGTCGGCGGCGTTGTTGGTATAGAAGGCCAGGCCGCCGCGGAAATAACTGTCTTGGCCCGCGTGCAGTATGCCGGCCGAGCGCTTGGTGTAGCCGGAATAGTTCGGCGCAAAGACGATCCCCCCGCCCGCTATCGGGCTATTCACGGACCCGAACCTTATACGCCTGGTATCGCCGTCCGCCCCAGCCAGGGAGAAATCAAGTTCGTAGTCCGGATTCGGATTGCCTATGCCCACCTTGCCGTCCCGCACCACCAGCGTGGAACCGCCCACGCTGAAGGCGCTGCCGGTTACGGTGAGCGTGGAGCCAGCCAGCGTAAGCTGCCCGGTCATGGTGTCGCCGGTCTTGGCTACCTTAGTGTTGTCCGCGCCGCTTATGGCCGGGTACAGCACGCCGGTGGCGGTCATGGAGGAAACGATGGTGCCCGCACTGTTGCGCCAGATCTGGGCGTAGTCGCCAGCAGCCGCGCCTTCCGCTACAACGTCGAGCGCCGCCGCCGGGGAAGCGGCCGCTATCCCCACCCGCCCGCCCGGGGTGACGATCATGCCGCGGTCCACCGTGCCGGCCAACGCCGGGTTGGTGGAGCCGGACACCAGGAAACTCCCGACCGTCCTGAGACCCGGCGCCGGCGAAACCACATCCACTATCCCCGCCTCGGAAGAAATCAGCGAGATGCCCCAGCCGCTCCCCCAGCCGTCGCGCCCGGCCTGGCCCGCACCTGCGACCAATTCGGAAACCGCCACTTTGGGATAATACCAGTTGGTGCCGGTATGGCCAAGCAGCAGCACGTTCTTCGTGCCGTCGCTGGCAAGCCGCACCTGGCTGAAAGGCGCCTTGCCGCGGATCTCCGCACTATAGGCGTACCATGGGCCGGAAGGCCCGTAGTTATAGCCGGATACCAGCACTTCCCAGTGCCCCGGTGCGCTGTCATAGTTGTAGCCCTCTATACGCAACAGCAACATGGTACTGGACCACAATTTCGGCATGGTGATCTTAAGCGTTCCGGTAAGGGTGCCGCCGCCGTTGTAATACGCCAGGGAGCGGTAATGCTTTATGCCGCCGAAATTACTGGCCACGGCGCCGGCCAGTTCCAGCGCCGTGTCGGGGCTGTCCAAGCCTATGCCCACGCTGCCTTGGCTGCTTACCACCAGCATGGCCGCACCGTTATTGCTGGAGACCTTTAACGCGTAAGTATTGGCGTCGGCGGTGTTCTGCTTCACTTCAAATTTAGCGTCAGGAGAGGAAGTCCCCACCCCCACCTTACCCGCGCTAACGGCAAAAGTAGACCCGCCCACGCTGAAGGCGTTGCCGGTTACGGTAAGCGTGGAGCCCGCCAGCGTAAGCTGCCCGGTCATGGTGTCGCCGGTCTTGGCCACCTTGGTATTGTCCGCGCCGCTTATGCCGGTGAGGCCCGAACCGTCGCCGTAGTATTTGGCGGCGGACGAGTAGCCTACAATATAGACGTTGGTGCTTACGGTAAGCTGCGCCAGCGCCGCGCTGATACTTATGGAGTCCACCTTGAGCGTGTAGCCTTCCCGTATTTTAGCGGTATCCACGGCGTTGTTCACGCAATACGCGCCTATGCAGACGGAGCGCACGGCGTTGGTGGTGGCGCCGGCGCCCAGCGCCACGGAATCCACGCTATTGGCACGGGCGTAATACCCCAGCGCCACCGCCGACGACTTGGAAGACGTATACGCCCCCACGCCGATGCCGTACGACCCATTATTCTGGGAGTAGGCTCCTATTCCCACGCCGTAGGAAGAGTTACCTTGGGCATAAGCGCCTATTCCTACGCCCCGGTTGGAGTTACTCAGCGCGCTCGCCCCTATCCCCACTCCATAGATGCTATTCTGGTTGGCATCGTTGCCGACTCCAACGCCGCCAGTATAGTTATTACGCGCGCCGGAACCCACCCCGACGCCTGAATCGTAATTCTGGTTGGCACTGGGCCCGACACCGACGCCGGAATTGAGGTTGTTGTTCGCGTTAGAACCCACCCCGACGCCTGAATTGTTATTGTCGTACGCACTGGGCCCGACACCGACACCGGAACTGTTATTGCCACTAGCGCCATACCCTACCCCCACCCCGTAGTCCCTGTTCTGGCCGGCAGCCCAGCCCACACCGACACCGTAGTTATAATTGCCGAGAGACTGTCTGCCGATGCCAATTCCATAGGAATAGTTGTTATAGGCCAAGTACCCGATGCCTATCCCGTAATCGTGATTGTCATGGGCGCCGTACCCAACGCCCACGCCTGTGCTGTAGTTATTGGTGGCGTCCCGCCCTATGCCTATGCCATTGCCGTAATTATTGGCGGCGCCATAACCCATGGAAATGCCGTACAGGGTGTTGCTCCCCGTACCGCCCGGCTGCACTATGGCTATGCTGCCGTTCTGCATGGTAATGGTGGAGACATTTGTTGCGGTAAACCCGGCCAGGTCCAGCGCCTGCGTGGCCGTGTGGTTGCCCAGGTTGTCGCCGACGGGAGCACTCTGGGGATACAGCACGCCGGTGGCGGTCATGGAGGAAACGATAAGGCCGGTGGAATCGCGCCAGATCTGCGCGTAGACGTTGCTGGCCGTGCCGGTGCTTACCACGTCCAGCGCTGCCTGGGGAGTGCCAGTGGATATGCCGACCGTTTTGGCGCTGAAGTCGCCGAAAATAAGCGGGGAGATGGTGCCGGAATTAGCGATATAAAGTTTATTTGAGCCCAACTCATAGAAACCGGCCTGATAACCGAGGAAGGTGTTCCCGACACCGGTGGCGTTACTGAATCCAGATTCAGCACCGACAAACAGGTTCTGCTGGCCGACACTGACTTCGCCGGCGTTAGGACCCACTCCCAAACTGCCGTTGCCTGGCAGAATGGCGAGCACTGTAGAGCCGTTTATCTGGTAGCGGGCGGCGGTGATGGCGCTTGAAGAATAAATGGCGTAGTTGCCCATGTCCAGCTGCCCGGTCATAGCGCCTTTGGACGGATCAAAAACTATTCCGCTCTCCGCGGCTGAACCGCGCGGCCCAGCCAGGCCGGCCAGCACGCAGAGGATCGCGGTCAAAAGGGCCCGCTTCACGGGCCGCCCCCGGGATACCCCGCCAACGGCGCACAACCGCAAGGCGCCTGCCAATATCTTCATCCGGTTGATCATAGTTTACAACTCCCCGCGCCCCGTAAGGCCCCGGCGGCATTGCGGCCGCCCGGTTCGCCCGGGAACGGCGCAAAGGGTTCCTTAACCGCGGGCAAGAAGGATGCCCTCCGCTTTGCGCAGCACTTCATCCGGGGGTATCATTTTAGGGAAGAAACAGACGAAGCCAGCGGCGGAGGTAAAGACCTCGTTCAACTCTTTGTCCAGATAATTCTCCCCGGTCATCACCACAAAAGGGATCCCGCGGAAGCGCCCGTCCCGCGCCCCCAGGCGGGCAAGCTCTCCCACAAATTCCCTTCCCGACATCACCGGCATGGCCACGTCGAGCAGGATGAACTCCGGGAGTTCCTCCTGCAGCAGCGCCAGCGCCTCGCTGCCGTTGCCGGCCAGCGCCACGGCGTGCCCGGCTTCCTCAAAGACGTACCGGAAGAGCTCGCGTATGCTTGGTTCGTCGTCCACTATAAGTATATTGGCCATGCCTACTCCGTTCCTTTTCCGGAAGCCGTGAGCGGCACCACGAACATGAACCGGCTCCCCTTTCCCTCTTCCGACTCCACCCAGATCCGGCCGTTGTGCGCTTGCACCGCCAGCCTGCACATGGCCAGGCCCAGCCCCAGCCCCATATGCTTATGCTCCTCCAACTGGGAATATTTCTCAAAGATCTCCTCGCGCTTCTCGCGCGGAATGCCCGGGCCGTCGTCCTCTACGGTAAAGAGCGCTTCCCCGGCAACCGCGCGGCAGGAGAGCGCTACGTTGCCGCCGGCCGGAGTGAACTTCAGGGAATTTCCGACCAGATTCACAAGAACCCGCTCCAGCAGGGCCGCATCCCCGCGGAACCGGATCTTTGCCGGCAGGGGAGCGGCGGAAAGTTTGATCCTCTTGGCCGCGGCCAGCGGTTCATGGACCTCGAATACGGCGTCGCACAAAGCCCCGGCGTCGATGCCGTCGGCTTTTAATTTCAGTTCCCCGCGCTCCAGTTTTATAGTGTTGAGGATATCTTCTATCATGCCGTTCAGGCGCCTGGCCGAACGCATGATGGGCAGCAGGCACCTCTCCACCGCGGGCGACTGCGGGACTATTTCCGTAAGGAGCTGCGTATACCCCTGTATACTGGTCACCGGGGCGCGCATGTCGTGGGTTATCATATGAAAAAACGTCTCCCGCGCGCTTTCTATTTCCCGGTCCACGGTCACGTCGCGGATCACTACTACGCGGCCGGGGCGCGCCAGGCCGGCCAGGCGGAATCTCCTGGAAGTCACCCGGAAATTCCTGGTTACCGCGTATTCCTCCTCCGCGCCCGGCACGTCCACGTCCATCTTAAGGTAGTTCTCCTCCGACGCCGCTATCCTGGCCAGAACCGGAAGAAAGTCTTTCCGTCTTACCAGGGCGCACAACTCCAGTTCGGGCTCCGCCTTGCGGATCCCCAGCAGCCTGAGCGCGAACGCGTTCGAACAGATAAGCCTGTTCCTGTCGTCCAGAAGCAGGACGGCGTCGCCGATGGTGTCCAGCAGCGCCTGCGCCTTCGCCCGTTCCTCCACCACCTGGTTCAAGTGGAAGGCGCGGTAAGCTCCCAGTTCCAGCATCAGCCGGTTCACCGCGGAAATAAGCGCGCCGGCTTCGGGCCAGCCCGCCTGGGGAAGGACGGCCTCCAGTTTGTAGTCCGCGGCAATAAAGCGCCTGATCCCGGAGGCCAGGGAGGCCATGGGGCCGGCCAGGCCCGTTACGGCCGCCTCCGCGGCGAGCAGGGAGACCGCCAGGGCGGCGGCGGCCGCCAACACAGCCGCGTGCGGGAACCAGGGCCTCCCGGCAGCCGCGCAGGCAAAAAAAACCAGCAGCGGCGACAGCGAAGCCGCCAGAACGATCAGGCGCAGGCGGGAACTGGTCTTCATACCGGGCCGCCGGCCAGCTCCGGCATATGCAGGTCGGTCACCACCGCATGAGGGCGTTCGGCAAGCGCCATTTTCACAGGCTCCATTCCGTTCTCCGCGCCTTTAACGGCGTGCCCCAGCCCGCCTAGAAAATCCGGCAGCAGCGAGCGCAGGGCATCGTCGTCTTCGGCTACAAGTATTCTCACAAGTCCTCCGGCAAATGGAAACCTCCGGCGCTACCGGCAATGCAGCGTCTGGTTCAACAGTACCCAGGCCCCTGCCGCCGTACCCGTGGACACGCAGTAACTGTACGGGGCGGAAGCGTTGGACACGCTTATCAGGCGCCCCGCCGCGGCCGGGGCCAGCGTTTCCATCTGCGCCAGGGTATAAACGCCGGCGTTGGCGGAAATATTGGTAAGGGCCGCGCCGTCGCCCACAAACTTGGCGGCCATCAGGGTGCCCGTGGCGCTCATGGACGAAACTATGGTGCCGCCGCCGTCGCGCCAGAGCTGCGCCATCTGGTTAACGGCCGTACCGGTGCTCACCACGTCCAGCGCGGCATATGGGACCCCAGTGGAAATGCCTACCAGCCCGTTGCCGGTTATCAGCACGCCGCGGTTCAGCGTGCCGGCCATGGTGGTATTGGTGGAACCGGTGACCATGAACCCGCCGGCGTTCTTGAACAGCGTGCGGTCGGCTACATCGTTGCGGGTTACCTGCCCCTGTGAGTCGCTCCACACAAATGTCCCGGCGGCGGTGGCGGATGAGGCGAACCCGGCCGCAAAGGAGAAATTGCCGCCGGCCGTATTCGAAAAACCTCCCGGCACCGTGGCAGCGTAAGCCGCTGTATTGCCGGACCCGCCGGAAACCACGGAAAAGCCTCCGCCCACCGTATTGTTGTCGCCTCCGGCGACCGTGGCCTTGGCGCCGCCGGCGGTGTTGAAAGTGCCTCCGGAAACAGTGGAATGGTCGCCATTTGCGGCGTTGCTGTCGCCGCCTCCTACCGCGGCGTACATGCCGGCGGCGCTGTTGGAACCGCCGCCGGCTACTGCGGAATAGTCTCCGGCGGCCGTATTGCTGACACCGCCAAGGACGCCCGAGTTGGAGCCTGAAGCCACCTGCGCGGCGTCATCACGGTAGGTCTGCAGGTCAACCGCGCCGGCGCCCCTGGCATTGGGATAAGCCGTGCCGTTGCCAAGGCCGAGCGTGTAGATGGCGCCCGCCGCGGAAATGAACACGCCGCTGGCGCCGGGATAAATACTGGTGCTGATGCGTAACCCGTCGCCCAGCATGGCTATAGAGGAAACATTAATCACCGGGAACGCCGCCAGGTTAAGCGTCTGCGTAGCCGTGTGGTTGCCCAGGTTGTCGCCTGACGCCGTCCCCCACGTGGCCAGGCCGTCCGCATCCGAGGTAAGCACCTTGCCCGAGCCGGGGGTGCCGCCGGTTATTTTAACCTGCCCCGCCACTTCCAGCCTGGCGCCCGGGCTTGCCGTACCTATGCCTACTTTACCCGCGGTCGAGACCACCAGGTGATACGCCGTGGAGTTTGTCCCCACCTTCACGCTGTACTGCTGCGCGGTATTATTCTCCAGAACCTCCAATTTTGCAACCGGAGAATACTCCCCGATACCGACTTTGCCGGAGTTGGTCACGTACAGTATCGTGTCGGTGGCGGCATTGTTCATGATCCTGAGGTTGGTAGGGCCGGTTTCTAGGGTGAGGTTCTGCCCGTTGTTGTCCATCCCGACCCTGGCGCCGCCGGCGAATTTGATGCCGTCGCCGTCGCCGTCGTCCAGCTGGACCGACCCGGAAACTATGTGGAGCGCGGAGGCCGGCGCGGCCGTCCCTATGCCTACCCTGCCGCCCGTAGACACGTACAGATGGGGAGAAACGGAGGAAGTGGACACCCAGAGCGCGTCCGGTATGCTGGTGGGCGCGTTCACGGTAAGCGAAGAAACGTTTATTACGGCTTTGGCCGCCATGTTCAGCGCCTGCGTGGCCGTGTGGTTGCCCAGGTTGTCGCCTGAGATGCCGGTGAGCCCCGAGCCGTCGCCGAAGAATTTGTTGGCGTAGACCTCCCCGGCGCCGGTCATGCGGATAACGTTAGAGGTGCCGGTAGAGACCACAAGCATGTTGCCAGCCTCGCCGGCGGCGCTTGAAACCACCAACCGGTACGCCGGGGAGGCCGTGCCGATGCCCACGCTGCCGCCGGGCAGTATGGTCATGTCCGCGGCGCCTATCGCGCCAACCTCGAAGTCCAGCCTGCCGCCCACCGATTTCCAGGAGCTGAGCCGCGCCTCACTGACTCCGAGGTCGTTCTTCAGCGTGACATTCACGCCGTCCTGCCCGGGGGAAGCCTGCACCGCAAGCTCAGAGTCGGGGCTGGCCGTGCCGATGCCCACATTGCCGTAAACCACGCTCAGCGTGGAACCGCCCACGCTGAAGGCGCTGCCGGTTACAGTGAGCGTGGAGCCCGCCAGCGTGAGCTGCCCGGTCATGGTGTCGCCGGTCTTGGCCACCTTGGTGTCGTCCGCGCCGCTTATGGCCGGGTACAGCACGCCGGTGGCCGTCATGCTGGCCACCACCAGCCCGGTGCTGTCGCGCCAGATTTGCGCGTAAACGTTGCTGGCCGTGCCGGTGGAGACCACATCTAAGGCGGCCTGCGGCGCGCGGGTGCTTATGCCGATGGTCTTGGCGGAGAGATTGCCGTAAAGCACCCCGCCGATATTCAGTTCGTTGGAGGCCGACGGCGCAGACGTGTCCTGGTCATAACCGACGATAATATTGCGCGTGCCGGTGGTAAGCGCGTCGCCCGCCTGCCAGCCCAGCAGGATATTATCGCTGCCGGTGGTCAGGCCGAAGCCGGCTTTATATCCCACTATGGTCGAGCTTGAAAAAGAGTTGTTGGCCACGCCGCGGCCGGCCTCTTCACCGAATATAGCGTTGGCGGAACCTGTTTTATTGCCGTAACTCGCATACGCGCCCATTATGGCGTTATTGTCTCCCGTGGAACCGAGATACCCGGCGGCATAACCAACAATAGAATTATTGGACGCAACTGAGTTGAGTTGCCCCGCATTACTGCCGACGAAAGTGTTGCCCTGACCGGAGGAGTTTACGTAACCCGCGTTATACCCCGCGAAAGTATTTGCTTGCCCGATGTTCTGATACCCGGCCTGATAACCGAGGAAAACGCCGCTGCTCCCCGTGTTCGTCAGACCGGCCTCAATACCCACGTTCAAACTGTTCCCCCCGGACAAGGCCAGCACCGTGCTGCCGTTTATCTGGTAGCGCGCGGCGGTGATATTCCCCGTGGCGGTTATGGTGCTGGCATTGTAGATATCGTTGCCGGCCAGCAGCAGGTCCTGCGTGGCCGTGTGGTTGCCCAGATTGTCGCCGCCCGGGAGGCCGGTTATGCCGGAACCGTCGCCCACGAACTTTGTGGCCATCATCACGCCGGTGGCGCTCATACTGGCCTTGATGACGCCGCCGCCGTCGCGCCAGATCTGGGCGAACTGCGTGTTAGCCGTGCCGGTGGAGACTATATCCAGCGCCGCCTGCGGCGCGCGCGTGGAGATGCCGATGGTCTTAGCGGAGAGGTCTCCGTAAAGCACCCCGCCGATATTAAGCTCGTTCGAGGCGGCCGGGGCGGAAGTATCTTTATTGTATCCGATTACAATATTCCCAGTACCGACGGTAACGCTGTAACCGGCCTGCCAGCCTAGGAAGATATTATCTGAGCCGGTAAGTAACCCATAACCGGCTCGGTAACCCATTAGAGTCGCGCTTGAGTAGGAGTTACCGGAAGAGCCGAGGCCGGCCTCGTTTCCCACTACCGCGTTGCCGGAGCCGACCTGGCTCCATCTAGAGGCATTATAACCCACCACGGAGTTGCTCATACCTGTAGTGTTCATTTGACCCGCGCCGCTTCCAAGATACGAGTTATAGGAACCGAGGGTGTTGGAATTACCAGTGTAGGAGCCGAGGAAAGAGTTGCGGGTCGAGGAAGTGTTGCTCTCGCCAGCACCACGACCTATAAAAGTATTATCTCCCCCAGTGTTGACCTTGCCTGCGTCGTGTCCAAAGGAGGAGTTATTTGAGCCTAAAACCCCTACGTTAAATCCGACCCCTATATTGCCTGCCCCCTGCAACACCGCCAGCACCGTGCTCCCGTTTATCTGGTAGCGCGCGGCGGTGATGTCGCTGGAGGTGTTAACGCCGTAGGCCCCCATTTTCAGCACTTCCGTGGCCGTGTGGTTGCCGAGGTTGTCGGCGGCGCCGGCAAGGTTGGTGAGCCCCGAGCCGTCGCCAAAGAATTTTACGGCGTGGGCGCCGTCACCGGCCACCCAGAACAGGTTGCTGGCGCCGGTGGAAACGGCCATTACGGTGCCCGTCTCCCCAGCGCCGCTGGACACGTGCAGGCGGTAAGCCGGGGCGTTAGTGCTTATCCCGACATCTCCGGAGTCGGTTATGCGCAGCCGTTCATAGCCGCCGTTGGAGAGAAAGCGGATATACCCCGCCCCGCCTGAATTGAAAAGGTGGACTTCGTTGGTATTGCCGTTGTTGTTGCCTATAATGCGCGTGTGTCCCCCGGAGTCCGTCTGGAGCGTAGTATACTTATTGACGCTATAGCCGACCCTGGCCTGCGGGACGCCCGCGTTTAGAAGGTCCAGGGGATAGGCCGGAGAAACGGTACCAATGCCGACCCTGGCGTTATTTACGGCGAGGGTGCCCCCCCCCACGCCAAACGCCCCCTGCACGGAGAAACTGGAGCCTATGACGGTCAGGCCGCCGGAGTCCTGAGAGAGGCTGGAATTGCCGAGAGCGTTCGCCGAAGTCCAGTAGGGCAGAAGCGGCGTCTGGCCGCCGCTCAGGGTGCCGCCGATGCCGGTAAGCCCGGAACCGTCGCCGTAGAGCCTGCCTGCCACATAGATGTTGCTGGACACATACACGCCGCCGTAGTCGGCGGCCGCGGCCGAAGCCAGGAACACGTTGGGCAGGAAATTCACCGAACTGACCGCCACGATGTTGAACGCCGCCATGTTAAGCGTCTGCGTGGCCACGTGCGTGCCCAGGCTGTCGCCGCCACCGCCGGCGCCGGCGAGGTTGGTGAGCCCCGAGCCGTCGCCCACAAAGCGGCTGGCCATCAGACTACCGGTGGAGGTCATGCTGGCCACCACTATGCCGATGCTGTTGCGCCAGATCTGCGCGTAGACGTTGCTGGCCGTGCCGGTGCTCACCACGTCCAGCGCGGCCTGTTGGACGCTCACGTTCACGCCCACAGTGTCGGCGGTAAGGTTTCCGTAAAGCAGGCCGCCGATATTCAGTTCATTCGAAGCGGTCGGGGAGGTTGCATCCTCGCCGTAGCCGATGACGATATTCCTGGAGCCGCTGGTTATAGAATCCCCCGCCTGCCAGCCTATCAGGATATTATCCCCGCCGGTGGTAAGTCCGTAGCCTGCACGGTAGCCGGCCGCGACAACGTTGGAAAACCAGTTCCCTCCCACGCCGTAACCGGCCTGGGCGCCGAGCAACACGTTACTATTCCCGCTGCGGATGTTGTACCCAGCTCCCGCCCCCAGGACAGAGTTATTGCTTCCGCCGGTGGTGCCGCCACCTGCCCATGCCCCCACATAGGAGTTACTTGAGCCGGAGCTATTCCAACCTGCGGAGGCCCCGATGTGGGTGCTCCACGCCCCGACATCAATGCGGCCAGAGGCGGCGCCGACAAAGGTACTGTACGCGGCGCTGGAACGCAATATTGTGGAGCCGCCCATCGCGTACCCGGCCGTGCTGGTAACGTTGATGAAGCCGCTGAAAGTGGAGGTGGAGGCGGATATGGTGCTGGCAGCTATGCCGTACCCGGCGGCAAGCGTCTGCGTGGCCGTGTGGTTGCCAAGGTTGTCGCCGCCGGGCAGGCCAGTTATGCCGCTGCCGTCGCCCACAAAACGGGCGGCCATCATAACGCCGGTGGCGCTCATGCTGGCCTTTATCACCCCTCCACTGTCGCGCCATATCTGCGTCATCTGATCGGCCGCCGCACCGGTGCTCACCACGTCCAGGGCGGCATAGGGAACGCCGGTGGAAATACCTACCAGGCCGTCTCCAGTGAGCAGCACGCCGCGGTCCAGCGTGCCTGCCATCGCGGTGTTGGTGGAGCCGGTGACCATGAACCCGCCGCGGCTCTTGAACAGGGTGCGATTCGCGCTTTTGTTGTCCACACCGACGCCCTGGGCATCCGCCCAGGTGAAAGCTCCGGCAGCCGTTGAAGACGAAGCAAAACCGGCGGCAAAGGAGTAGGCCCCTGAGGCCAAGTTCCCGTAACCACCGGGGATCGCGGCATAATCCCCGCTGACAGCATTGTATCTCCCGCCGCCAGCCACGGCGGAATTGCCGGAAGCCGCATTGTTGAGACCTCCGGAAACAACAGCGACCAAACCGCTGGCGGAGTTGCCCTGCCCGCCGCCCACCACGGAAGCGTAGCCGCTGGCCGTGCAATTATCACCTCCGCTCACCACGGCGCTCGTGTTACTGGCCCTGTTGCCGGAACCGCCGCTTACCACGCTGTAAAGACCTGCGGCTATGTGCGCGGTAGCGCTCCGGGCCGTCTGCAGATCCACGGCGCCCAGGCCGCGCGCAGCCGGCAAGGCGCTGCCGTTACCCAGGCCCTGGGTCATTATGGAGCCCGCCGTGGAGATGAACACGCCGCTGGCGCCCGTATAGATGCTGGAACTGATGAGCAGGCCGGCGCCCGACATGGTCAAGGAGGAAACACCTAACACCGGAAACCCGGCCAGGTCCAGCGCCTGCGTGGCCGTGTGGTTGCCCAGGTTGTCGGCGGCGCCGGCGAGGTTGGTGAGCCCGGAGCCGTCGCCAAAGAATTTCACGGCATGTGCGCCGTCCCCGGCCACCCAGAACAGGTTGGTGCTGCCGGTGGACACCGCCATGATGGTGCCGGCTTCTCCGGCCGTGCCCGCCACGTGCAGCCTTACAGCCGGGTCCGCGGTACCCAGGCCCACGGCGCCCGAGCTGGAGACGTACAGGTGCGGCGTTACCGCGGAAGTGGAGACCCAGAGGAGGTCTTTTACGCTATCGGGGGCGACCAGGGTAGCGGAACTATGGAAGAGAGCCGCCCCGTCTACGCGCAACACGTCCACCACCTCGAACTCGGAGGCGCAACTGGGGGCGGCCAGGGCCGCCGCCAGCATACAGAGCGAAATAAACTTGCGCATGTACATGCAAGAGTACACTAAAACACGCCGCGCGCCATGAGGCTATAGTCCCATTATAGTTACCCTGTTTGCTCAGGAACGGCGCGCGGACCAACCGCGCGCGCATGGTTCCCCGCCGGTTCGCCATCAAAGGAGCCAACAGGAGCCAACAGCCCCTTGACAGGGTGGCCGCGGATTACTACTATATTGTTGCGCAATATCGCAACAATATCCCAATGGAGGCCTCCATGACGCCAAAAAACAACAAGCTCATCTATGAACTGCACGCGCAGGTCTGCTCCGTGCTCTCCAACGCCAAGCGCCTTGAGATCATCGACCTGCTGCGCTCCGGCGAGAAAACCGCCGGCGACCTGACAAGGGAAATGGAAATCCCCAAGCCCAATGTTTCCCAGCAGCTGACCATCCTGCGGGAAAAGGGAGTCCTGCTATCACGCCGCGAGGGCCAGCACATCTACTACCGCCTGTCTTTCCCCAAAATGCTCAAGGCTTACGACCTGTTAAGACAGGTCCTTATCGAACGCCTGCAGGAACAGGGCAACGTAGCGGCCCGGTTGGGAGGAAAAATACATGCGTAAGCTCCGCGACTTTTCCTTGGTTCATTTTTCCGTAGACCATCCCCGCTGGGTGGTAGCCGTCACCCTCTTTATAACCTTGGTCGCACTGTCCGCATTCCCCAGGGTCCGGACCGACACCAATCCCAAGAACATGCTCCCGGCCGATTCCGCGGTCCGGGTCTCCAACGACGCCGTAGAAAAGACCTTCGGCCTCTACGAGGACATGATCGTGGTCGGCATCACGAACGAAGCCGGTATTCTCAACAGAACAACGCTGGAAAAGATAAAGCGCATCAATGAGGGAATACTGCAGATCGCCGGAGTGGCCGCCCGCGACGTGGCGGGTTTCTCCACCATAGACAATGTCACCGTAGACAATGGGACGCTCCAGGTGGGGCCCCTCATGCCGGAAGTGCCGGGAGACCCCCGCGCCCTTGAAGGACTGCGGAAACAGCTTTTCGAGAACCCCATGTTCGTCGGCCGCATTATCTCGCAGGACGGCAAAACAGCGGCTATCTATGTACCCCTTGAAAAGGGCGCCAACGGCAAAGCCGTAGCCGATAAAATACGCGAGCTGGTCAAAGCCGAAGGCGGTCCGGAGAACTATTACGTCGCCGGCGACCCGGTGGCGCGCGACACCTTCGGCGCGGAGATGTTCAAACTGATGGCGATCTTCGCGCCCATGGCCGGCCTGCTCATGTTCGCGGCCCGCTACTTTATGTTCGGCGACCTTTTCCTCTCCGCCGCGCTCATGATGGACGCCATGATAGCCACCGTCTGGAGCATGGGCCTGCTTATCGCCCTGGGCTACCCTATCCATATCATGAGCTCCATGGCGCCGGTGTTCCTGATGGCCATAGCCACGGACTCCATCCACATCTTCAACGAGTTCTATTTCCGCTTCCGCGAGGAAAAAGACAAGAAGACAGCTATCATAAAAACCATGGAGGCGGTAGGCCGGCCGGTGCGGTACACGGCGCTGGCCACCGCGGCCGGGTTCGCGGTGCTGTTGTTCATGGATATCGTCCCGGTCAAGATCTTCGGCGGCCTGGTGGCTTTCGGCACCGTCCTGCTGCGGATACTGAGTTTCAGCTTTATCCCGGCTATGTTCACCTTCGTCAGTGAAAAATCCATAGAAACGGCTTCGCGCGGTGAAGACGCGCAGTCCAGCCGCATCTCCCAATTCCTCGCTCACCTCGCCCGGCTGGGCGCGCATAAACCGCGGGCCGTAGTTCTCACCGGCCTCGCTTTGTTCGCTATAGCGATAGCCGGCACGGCCCGCATAAAGGTCAATAACAATATGGTGGAGTGGTTCACGAAGTCCAGCGAAGTCCGCACGGCCGACCGCGTAATGAACGCAGCACTGGGCGGAACCTCGCTTGGCTACCTGGTGGTCAACGCGACGGGCGACGAAGAGGAATTTATAAAATCCCCGCAGGCCCTGCGCTATATCGAGGGGCTCCAGCGCAGCCTCGAAAAACTTCCGGAAGTGGGAAAGACGACTTCGGTAGTGGATTATGTTAAAAGGATCAGCCGCGTCCTGCACCAGGACGACCCGGCTTACGATAAAGTTCCAGAATCCAAAGAACTCGCCGGGCAATATCTCTTCCTCTTCGGCATGTCGGCCAAACCAGCCGACCTTGATAACGTGGTCGATCCCTACTACAAGAAAGCCAATATCTGGGTGCAGCTCAAGACCTGGGACGCCGGGGCTATGCGCAAAGTGATAGAGGCCGCGCAGAACTATCAGCGGGAAAATCCCTTCCCCGTGGAGATAAAGCCCGCCGGGATAGCCTACTTCAATTTGGTCTGGAACGACGCGGTGCTGTGGGATATGATCAAGGGTTTCCTGCTGGCCCTGGTAGTAATCTTCGCCATTCTGTCCGTTAACTTCCGGTCGGTCAAATGGGCCATGGTGGGCTATATTCCCCTTCTTTTCACCGTAATCCTGATCTACGGAGCCGTGGGCTTTGCGGGTAAAGACTTCGATATGCCTATCTCGGTGCTTTCCTGCCTTTCGCTGGGTATGGCGGTGGACTTCGCCATTCACTTCATCAACAGGTTCCGGCTGCGGCTGGCTGAAGGCCGGAACGCGGCCGCGCCCGAATCTATCGAGGAAGCGCTGGTGTGGACCGCGGCGCGCCCCGGCAAGGGCGTATTGCGCAATGCCATACTGTTCGCCGCGGCCTTCTCGGTGATGCTGTTCGCGCCCCTGACCCCCTACATCACAGTGGGCGCTTTTATAGTGTGCATGATGCTGCTGAGCGCGGTGCTCTGCATCATCTATATTCCCGCCCTGATAGTGCTTTTCAGGAAACAACTGTTCGCAGCCTAAGAGAGGATAAATATGACCAGACTGATATTAAAGATACTAATAGCGGCCGCCACATTAACGCCGGCCAGCGCCGCCCCCGCCCAGCCTCTGGACGCCGCCGGCATAGTCGGCAGAATGCAGCAGGCATTTTTTTCGCCCGGCGACAGTTTCCGGGCCCGCATCAAAATGACGCTGAAAGACGTTTCCGGGGGCGAACGTTTCCGGGAGCTGACCATGCTGCGCGTCAACATGCCCGGCGGGGACCAGAGATACTTCATGTATTTCCACGCGCCCGGCGACGTGCGCCGCATGGCCTTTCTGGTCTACAAGTACGCCGCCAAAGAGTCCGACCGCTGGCTGTTCATCCCGGCCCTGAACCTGGTCCAGCGCATAGCGGCCAAAGACTCCCAGTCCAGCTTTGTCGGTTCCGATTTCAGCTACGAGGACGTCTCGGGCAGGAACCTGGCCGCCGACGCGCACAAACTGCTGCGCGAAGAGGAACTGGGCGGCAAACCCTGTTACGTGGTGGAAAGCGCGCCCAAAAGCGCCGTTTCCTACAAGAGGAAAGTCGCCTGGATAGACAAGGCCGCTTTCCTGCCCCTTAAAGAGGAATATTACGACGTGCAGGACCAGCTCTTCAGGGAATTCACCGCCGACGAGATTAAGGAGATCGACGGCATCCCGACCGCCCTGAAACGCACCATGAAGAACGTAAAATCCGGCCACCAGACCGTGGTGGAATTCAGCGAGGCCAAGTACCGGCTCGGCCTCAAGGCCGGGGATTTCAGCGAACGGGCACTGCGCAATCCGCCCGGAAGCTGGATAAAATAAACATGGACCGCTCCCGGCTCTTAACGCTCCCTCTCCTGGCTTTATGCCTGCCGGCCGCCGCTGAAACCGGCGCGCTGGACTGGCACGGTTCAGTCCAGGCCAACTACGCCTCAAGGCTGGGCACTACGCGGCACGG